>Ga0256826_1001538_pt1 | contig 14308 bp, 14 predicted proteins | sample CV79metaG_FD_185975 | JGI IMG/M metagenome (GOLD analysis project Ga0256826, IMG submission 185975) | Hydrothermal vent microbial communities from East Pacific Rise, Pacific Ocean - CV79 | ecosystem: Environmental > Aquatic > Marine > Hydrothermal vents | place: Pacific Ocean: East Pacific Rise...
TTTGAACTCGGCACTATATGTTTTTCTCTTTGTACTCATCTTTTATCCCTCACTTTATTGTTCTTATTTTATCATCTGAAATAAGAATGTTCTATTAAGTGGTTTGTTTTTCTGGGGACATTATAGAATTTTATCAAAAGCTCTCTGAAAAATATTATGAAGATGATGAACTTAGCGATGACGATTTTGGAACTCTTGAAGAAACACCTTTGAACTCATCTACTTTGGTAGACTATATACATTTTACAATAATAGATTACCTTGATTTATGGGTAGTTGAAGTCCTTAACTTGTGGAAACAAGATGTTCATCCAACTTTATATAGCGGATATCAAGAACTGGAAGAGTATTTAATAAATGAATATGAAGAGATAAATAAACAATCTAAACGAGATTGGGCAATTAAAGAACCGTTAAGTGATAGAGAAAAAATATTAATAAAGTTTTTTTGTATCTCTGAATATTCTAAACATCAAACAAAAATGTATAAAGAATATATTTCAACAAACTATAAAGTAAGTTCCAATGAAAATATTGTAAATCAACAAATACTAAATAATAGCTACGATGTAATAATTACTGAACTGAAGACTAGATTTAGTACAGTAGAAGAAGTAACGGCTTTACTTGAACAAGAAAAGCTACTTAATCAGAGTTTATTCACAAATCTTAAAAAATTAACACAGATGAAAAAAGATAATCATTATATGAGTTTTTTATTTATGTGTGATGTAATTGATGTTGGTAAGTCACCAGGTGAGAAAGTGGTTTTTAAAGAATTTGTAGAAGCTCTAGTAAAAGGGTATGAGCAATATATTTCTTTACAAAACAGGTCCAATGAGTTAAAGATATTAAAACGAGACCTGCAGACATTGGAAAAGTACAATGAAAAAAAAGAAAATGATAAGAATATAAAAAAGGTTAAAACAAATATAATATTTTATTCAGCTCCAAAAGCACATCATAAATTTATACCATTTAAAGTATTAGCAGATACATTAAATTTAGAAACCAAGCAAATGGCAAACTATATTTCAAATGTACTCAATTCAAATAAGCTTACAATTAATTTGCACTTTGACACATTAACTACTATGCTCGATAAAAAAGTTTCTATAGGTAGATATTAACAAACTTAAAAGTTAATTTATACCGATGCAAACAGCACTTAAAGTTTAACAATTATATCCTATGCAACTCACACACAAACTGCAATAATACTGCCATCTAAACAAAAGGATGGCAAAGTCATGGAAACACAATCAAAACAAATTCTGGAAGAATTAAAATCTCAAGGTTACTCTTTATTTATCAGTAAGAAACAATATGCTGAAATCACACAATCATCAATTTCTTCTATTGATAACTATATGGCAAAAGGGTATGGAATACCTGAGTATAAAAAACTAGGTGAAGCGAAAAATGCAAAAGTGCTTTTCAATCTCATTGATGTAGCAAATTATCTTGCTCAAACTGTGAAAACAGTTTAGTGGTGGTTGATTGTGAGTACTCAATTATTAACACCTGATAAAAGTCTAAAGGCATATCCAGATGGATCATTTTATGATTTTGGGAGAGGTGGTCAATACTACCCTGATAAGAACTCACTTAAATCTAAACGACCTGATCTAAAAGATTATATTCCAACTAAAGTTGCTAATAATATAGGAAATTTACAAGAGAGAAGAAAGTCAGTCACTCAACGATTTCAAGAGGCTAGACTACTCTCATCTCTTGCAAAACACTTAGCTCATGAGTATATCCCATTCTTCAACTTTGATAAATGCCAAAGTAATATTGGTGTTATTCATGGAAAACTAGCTATAGCTTTTTGGACACCCACAGCATATGGTTCAGTAAGAGGAGTACATTATAGTTTTGCTCAGTATCGAGCTGATGTAGAGAATGCAAAATGGATGAGTGTTCCAGGTAGTGATTCAAAAAGCTTTGAACTACGAGTAGTAAATAATAAACCTGTTTTTGCAGTCTTTGGAATGGGTGACTTCTTGGTTATAAAGTCTACAAATCTAAACTTTATAGCCTTTGGTGGGGATAGTAGTATTAAAAATAATCATTATGAAGAGATCATCAAAAATAAAATATCCAAAAGAGTTGTAATAGTAATCGGTGACAATGATTACAGTGGTCAGGAGACAATAAATGGGTTTAAAAAGCTAAGACTCAATGTAAAACTCTTTAAGTGGTCAGAGACAACACCTCTAAAAGCAGATTTAAGAGACTTAGCTAAACTAATACAAGATCAAAATGGTGACATCTATGATTTAGAGCAATACCTTTGTTCAAAGGTTTCAGCATGAGCCAGAACTTTGAAATATACGGAGAAATATTTAATACAGATGAAGTAAAAGAACAAAATGACTCATTATTCAATGAAATAAATGAAAGTTTTGTATCAACAACTTCACTTGTATCTTCAAATGCAATAGTTTATAACTCAGAAAATCCTTTACTCTCTAAAATGCTAAACCAAGTCGACAAGGTTGATTTAATTGCTACATTACAAGATGACCTGAATGATGCCCTTAGTAAATATCAAGATAAAGCTGGAAATGTAAACATAGAAAAAGTTCCGAGGATGTTGTACATCGTAGCTGTTATGGTTGAACTCAATAAGGTTGCAAAAAAGAATGGATGGGCAATAGCTTTAGAAGATGAGATGTTGTACTTGTATAACGGTATATACTGGGAGAGAGTTGGAGATGGAGAGTTCAAACAGTTCTTGAGTAAGGTTGCCATTAAATTAGGTTACTACACACCAGCAGATGCAATGACTGCATACTTTGCAGATACCGCTTTAAAACAGTACCTAGCACATGCTCAAATTAAAAAACAGAGTCGTAACAACTCAGTGATGATAAATCTACTTAATGGTACATATGAAGTTACAGAAAATGGTGGAAAGTTACGAGAGCATAATCCTGATGACTTTCTTACTTATGTATTACCTTTTAAGTATGAACCCTTGGCAAAAGCTCCACTGTATCAGGAATATCTCAATAGAGTTTTACCGGATATTACATCACAGCAAGTACTTCAAGAATTTCATGGGTATGTATTTATCAGACATCTTAAACTTGAGAAAGCATTAGTTTTATTTGGAAATGGCTCTAACGGTAAATCTGTACAGTTTGAGATAACAACTGCTTTATTTGGAGAGAGTAATATTTCCACAAAAACATTAGGTGATTTAGTAGATCGTGACAGTGGAAATGATAACCGTGCCAAACTCAAAGATAAACTTCTCAATTATGGAAGTGAGATAAGAGCTAAAAGTATGGATGTTGATATGTTTAAACGATTAGTCTCAGGTGAACCTGTTACGGCAAGAGAAAAGTATAAAACTAGCTTTGATTTAGAAAATACTTGTAAGTTTATGTTTAATGCAAACAAACTACCTATGGAAGTTGAAAGAACAGAAGCATATTTTAGACGTTTTATCATAGTTCCATATGAACAGTACATAGAGGATGATGAAAAAGATCCTGAACTTCATACTAAGATAATCAACTCAGAGCTTCCAGGAGTCTTGAACTGGGTAATAGAAGGTTTACATAGATTAATGTTACAAAAGAAATTTACAGAGTGTGAGGCTGCTAATAATGCACTAGAGACTTATCGTAAAGAAAGTAGCAGTGTTGCACTGTTTTTAGAGGAAGAATTTTTAGTTCCTAGCACAACAAAAACTCTTCCAAATAGAGCTCTTTATAATATGTATTCAGAATGGTGTAATCACAGTGGAATGAGACGGTTGGGGAGCCGTAATTTGAGTAAAGAGTTGGTCGCTCTTAAATTTGAAAGTTATAGAACTGGAACTGAAAGAGGCTTTTACATTATACAGAAGATAGTGCCATAGAAAAAGTTTCTTACATTGTCATAGATGTCATTAGTGTCATAAAAGGTTAAATATCTAGCAAAAATGACATGAGTGACATCTATGACAATGAGAAACATATTTATTCTACAGCGATAAAAAAGGAAATCATGATGGGACGATATAAAATAACTACAGAACTACTTGAAGATATAGCTTACTATGCAGAAGATGAATATCAATTAGAAGAGTTGTTTGATGAACTTAACATCTCAAAACGATTATTAAAAGATGAAGATATTTTAAATGCTTATGAATTTGGTAGAGGAAAGTTATTTATTAAAAAGCTTTCTACTCATACTACTATTGAAGATGTGATGGAAGAAATGGACATGAGTAAAGAGCTATGTTGGAGATGGAGAGATAAATATAGTGATCTAATCCAAGAAGCTAGAAATAAGATACAGAATAAAAAGAAAAATGCCACAAAACAGTTTAGTGATCCTCTTTATAGTGGTGTAATAAACATTTTGGAACAAAATCCTAGTAAAGCCACAGGTATTTCACATGAAGTTCTCAAAGAAGATATTAAAAAGATTGTAGAAAGTGCGAAAAATGGAGATACTACAGAGCTTTTAACAATGCTCACTACAAATATTTTACAGCTTCAGCTATTTAATGGAACCATTACTAATAATATTATGGGTGATCCAGGTAAACAACTACCAAACTTTGAACGGCTTGCAAACATGCAGATAAAGGTTATGCAAGAGACTAGAAAAAGTATTATGGCTATCAATGAAATCACTAATCCTAAAAGAACAACTTTTATAAAAGAAGCTAATCAACACAACCATCTTCATCAAAATTCTCAAGAAAAAGTAGAAAATAAAAACGAACTACAAAAACAATTATTAGAACCAATTGAAAGTCCTAGAGTACCAATCTTCCAAGAAGTTGCAAAACATGAAGAAAAGTAGTGCAAAGTTTAAAAAGATGCAAAGAGAACGAATATTAAGAACAAAACCTTGGCTCAAATCAACTGGAGCCAAAACTGATGAGGGTAAAAATAGTTCTAAAATGAATGCTCTAAAACCCAGGTCTGATTTAGATGATTTACTAGATCAAGTTAATCAATATGTGAAGCAAATGAAAGAACTTAACCATAGAGTAAACACTGCATATAAAAAGTGAAAGACCATAAATTTCACCCCCCCCCATAGTTACATCAAAAACAACTAAAATTATTGTATAATTTCACCCAAAGTCATATAAATAAAAGCCATTCATAGGGGATAAAAATAATTGAGAGACAAAGAAATCATATTTAAGAAAAATATTTTATTCATTATTACTATTAAGTTCCTACTTTTATTCTTATTTTCATCAGAATATAGTTCTAAATTATTTTTGCCATTTTTAAATGTTTATATGGATGGGTACTTTAATCCTTGGCAATATTATTATGAAAACAATCTTAATTTAGATTCCTTTCCATACCATGGACTCATGCTTCATGTTTTTTCTATTCCTAGTATATTTATAAAAACTCTTGCAATCGAAAATCCAATATTAGTAAATTTTATTTTTAAATTTCCCTTATTTATAGCTGATTTTACTATCTTTTTTATACTCTTAAAATTATTTGCTCATAAGCAAAATAAAATAATATTATTTTACTTACTAAATCCAATAATTATCTATTCTACATATGTGCACTCTCAACTTGATATTATTCCTATAGCTTTATTAATGGTTTCATTATACTTTTTAATGAAAGAAAAACTTTTGTACTTCTCCGTTTTCTTAGGTTTAGCTCTTTCTACAAAGTTAAATATTCTCATTGTTATTCCACTTTTATTTTTTTATTTATTAAAGCAATATGGAATAAAAAAGGGATTGTTGTTTACTCTAATTCCATTTAATATACTTTTCCTATTTGATTTACCTTACCTTTTCAGCGATGGCTTTTTAGAAATGGTGTTGTTTAATTCCAAGCAGTCATTATTATTTGATTCTTACTATAAAATAGGAAATTTAGAGCTATTATTACCTGTAGCTGCAATAACAACTGTTTACTTACACTTTTTAAATCAAAATAAAGTGAATCATGACTTATTGTTCTTTTATTTTGGAATACTTTTTACAGCAACAATATTTTTCATATATCCAGCTCCAGCTTGGTATATTTGGCTTGTTCCTTTTATGACAATTTATTTCATCCAAAATAAGAATGAAGACAAATCAAAACTTTTATATTTTGGTTTTTCTACAATATATCTCATCTTTTTCATCTTCTTTTATCAAAGTGAGTACAAAGACATATTATTTTTAAATAAAACCCTTGATTTTAAAGTAGACAATATAAACTTAATTAACTTATCGTTTACATTGTTAGAAATAACACTACTTTCAATTATGTATGCTTTTTATAAATATGGTATCAAAAGTAATGCTGTCTATCAAAAGGTAGAGAACTTGACTATTGGTATTGGAGGAGATAGTGGAGTAGGAAAAACAACGCTGCTAAATAGCCTTGAGAGTATCTTAGGTGACAAACTATTACAGATAGAAGGTGATGGTGAGCATAAATGGGAAAGAGGTGATGAAAATTGGGAAAAGTATACGCATTTAGATCCTAAAGCAAATCATATTCATAAACAAGCGGAAGCAGTTTATACACTAAAGTTAAATAACTCAATAAAAAGAAGTGAGTATGATCATCATACTGGTAAATTTACAGATGCACTACTTATCAAACCAAAAGAGTTTATAGCAATTTCAGGATTACATCCATTCTATTTGCCAAAACTTAGAAAAGTTATTGATTTAAAAATTTATATGGATACTGATGAAGAGTTAAGAAGACATTGGAAAATAATCAGAGATACTAAAAATCGTGGATATAGTTTAGAAAAGATATTAAAACAAATTGAATCTCGCATGAGTGATGCAAAAAAGTATATTTATCCACAAAAAGCATTTTCAGATTTAATTATACGATATTTTAGTATAAATGAGTTTACTCCTGGTGATGAACAAGAAGATATTAAGTTAGGCCTTATAATAACATTAGATGCTAACATTCATATTGAAAATATTTTAAATAAACTGGAGTGTCAATTTACTTGGGATTACAATGATGACTTAAAAACACAGTTCATAGAATTAACAACAATCCCAAAAATAAATTATGAAGATATTATGATTGATACAATCATAAATGCAGATGAAATTATTTCAGCTGATATAAAATGGAAAACAGGATATGAAGGCTTTATCCAACTCATCTTATTGAAAATGATTAGTGAAAAACTGAAGGAGATATAAAATGAAATATAAAGGTTTATTATTAGATATTGACAATACATTATATGATTACAATAGTACACATCAATATGCTCTAGAAAAAGTTCTTGATTATTGTCTTACTACATTTAAAATATCAGAGTACGAACTAAAAGAAGCTTATACTATCGCAAGAAAAAAAGTACACATAGAGCTAAGTGAAACAGCATCTTCTCATAATCGCTTATTATATTTTCAAAAAATGTTAGAGATATTAAAAATTAATCCTCTTGAGTATAGTTTTATAATTTATAATATTTACTGGGATAGCTTCCTTGAATATATGAAACCATTTGATGGAATATATGAAATTTTAGAAAAATATAAAGATAAGATTTGCTTAGTTACTGATTTAACAGCACATATTCAATATAGAAAAATTAAAAAATTAAGCTTAGAAAAATATTGCAATAAAATCGTTACAAGTGAAGAAGCAGGGAAAGAGAAACCACACCCCTATATGTTTATGATTGCATTACAAAAACTAAACCTGCAAACTAATGAAGTATGTATGATCGGAGATAGTTTTAAAAAAGATATTTTTGGAGCTTCAAATTTAGGTATTCACTCAATATGGTTAAATAATGAAGAAAAGATTGAAGTATATGATAAAAATAAAGTATTAGTAGTAAAAGAGTTTAAAGAAATTTTGGAGTTAATATGAGTGAAATAAGTGCATTAGTTGAAATATCAAAGTATGCAGGAGAAAGGTTTGACTTAGTTCAAGCTGGCGGTGGGAATAGCTCTGTAAAATATGATAATGGCGAAATGATTATAAAAGCATCTGGTTTTTTACTTAGTGATGTTAATGAAGATAGCGGGTATTCAAAAGTATATACACAGCAAGTCGTTGAGATAGTTAAAAATGCTAATATTATTAATGAGAAAGATAAACGAAATAGAGAAACCTTAACCTCTCAGCTAGTTAAAGAAGCAACTATAGATAAGATAAACCGACCATCAATAGAAACATTACTACACTCATTTTTATATCAATACACTTTACATACTCATCCCATAGTTGTGAATATGCTAGTTGTCCGTAAAGACTGGAAAGAAATATTGAAATTAATTTTCAATGATGAAGAGATTGTTTTTGTAAATTATAAAACACCAGGAATTGAATTAGCATTAGAGCTTGATAATGAATTGTCCAAGTTGGATTTTATTCCAAATATTATATTTTTGCAAAATCATGGGTTAATTATTACATCACAACATAAAAGTGAAGTAAAAATAAAGACTGAATATGTAATTGAGAAGATAGAACAGTATTTAGAAGTAGATATGGATAGGTATAAAACTACTAACAAAATAACGTATTTATTAAATACAATTCAAAAGGGAAATAATATTTCATATCTTACTGAAGATAGCTATTTAAACAAACAACTATTACAAAATAAAGATATTTTTTCAGCAACACCATTTTGCCCAGATAGTTTAGTGTATTGTGGGATAAGTAGTGTATTTATAAATACTGAATTTGATGTAGCATCTGTAGAACAATATAGAGATAAATTTCACGAGTTACCAAAAGTTATTATATTTGACAATAAATTATATTTTATAGCATCAAATATTAAAAAGGCAAAAGAAATGGAAGAAGTATTTAAATTTCATATTATGGTTTTAGTTCAGAACAATACAGATATTAATTATTTAGAATTAAATGAACTAGCTTACCTTTCTAACTGGGAAGCAGAACAATACAGGAGAGCTAAGTAATGTTTACTAATATATTCAATGTAAAAAATACCCACTATTTTAAAGTAGTTATTCTCTCAATTTTATTTTTATTTTCAATTTTATTATTAAATAATAAACTACAAAATAACATTACAACAATGCATGTTGATGAAATACATACTATTAATCTTGGTGTGCATAGTATGTACTCTGGAAAAGTTGCTACACAAAGAGGTGATATAACTGTTATTGTAGGTGAAAGTACACGATGGCTAGCAAGAATTATATACCCTGTTGCTTTGTATTATATGAATACTAAAATGGGAGCGGACATTGCGATAAAAGGTATTAAATATTCTAGTGGTTACTATATAGAAAGTAAACTCTTTGACACATACACCATAAATAAAGATGCTAATATTCAAGATTTTATATTTGCAATGAAATTTATTTTAGGTTTTTTCGTGTTATTCTCTTTTTTTATTGCATCATATTTTTTATCTAAAGTTTATGGACTAATTGCAGGTATATCATATTTTTCATTTTCTACAAGTACATTATTAATTAATAAAATGCTACTTATATTTTATACTGAAAGTACAATGATAATTCTCTTTAATTTGATACTTATAGTAGCTTTAAATAACCACTTAAATAAATGGAGATTGTATATATGGACTGCATTTATTTTATCTTTTGCAATATCAACTAAATTAACAGGTGTAATATATCTTTTACCTATTATTGTAATATTATTTACTAAAGATAAATATAGTTTTAAAAGTATGAAGATTGAAGGATTTATATTACTTACCATAGTCTTAGTTTATTTAATACATATATTTTCCTGGGGGCACTTGATGGAAGTATTAGATCAAACACTAGTAAATGTATATCATTATAAAACTGGACATGGAGGGCATACTGTAGCTTCTGGTCTTAATCAAATAAAACTTATAGTTGCAACATTGTCACAATGGATATTCTTATTCCCATTATCATTTTTATTTTTATTATATAAAAAACCTGAATATAAAAAATTTCTATTAAGTATAGTTGTATCTGCAACTATTATGATTCTGGCATTAATCGATGTTCATTTTTTTGTCAATAGAAACTTAACAACACCTCTAGTAATGATGCTTGTTATTATTTCCATTGCCTTATCTATGCTCACTATTCAAAATAATTATAAACCTAAGTTTGTAAAAATCATTGTTGCTATAGTAATCATAATTTATTCACTTCTATCTTTAAATAAATATTATATTCCTATCAATGCTGAAGCGATAAGTAAATATACTAAAGAGTGCAAAAAAATAGCCCTAGTTGATATCCAAAAAAATCTATTTAATAATGCCACTATTATTGAAGGTATGCCAAAAGCATTTAGCTTAAAAAAACAATCAAAAAAGTTAAGAGAACAATTTAGAGAATATGACTGTGTTGTAATTAATAGAATTAAAAACAATAACCAATATACAAATTATTTATTGCCACTAGATTATAAAATTAAAAAAAGGCTAGGGAATTTTTTTCTCTTTCAAAAAACAAAAGAAGATATAGAAAAAGCAAAAAAAGTTAAAGAACTTAAAGATAAACTAAATGCACTATCTAAGAAAAAATTATTAGTTGCATCTAAATTCAATATATATCAAGATGACAATAAACTGATTTTTTATAAACTAGCATGTTATGATAAATACATCAAAGATGACTTGATTCTTAACATTATACCAATAGACAAAGATGATTCATTAGATCAAGGTAGTATAAATACTATTAAGTACAATGCATTAGGAAGTAATAAATTAATTCCAGGCACTTGTTATTTTGAAGTTCCACTACCTATCTACCCATATTCAAGTATTACAATTAAACAAATCAATGGGACTAACATACTCTGGAAAGAAAAATTAAAAGGCTACAAATAATGCATATAATAATACCCATGTCAGGCATTGGAAAAAGATTTATAAATGCCGGTTACAAAGACCCTAAACCTTTAATAGTTGTAGATGGTAAACCTATCATCGAACATGTATGTGATTTGTTCCCAAATGAAGATAAATTTACATTCATTTGTAATTCTAAACATCTCGCTGAAACAAATATGAGAGAAGTATTACTAAGTATAAAACCAACTGCAAATATAGTTGAAATACCGAACCATAAAAAAGGTCCTGTTTATGCAGTTTCTTTAATTGAAAATTTAATCGAAGATGACGAAGAAGTAATAGTAAATTATTGTGATTTTGGAACATATTGGGATTATAAGGATTTTCTAAAATATACAAGAGAGCGAGATGCTGATGGAGCAATACCTTCGTATAAAGGTTTTCATCCTCATATGCTTGGGAGTACAAACTATGCTTTTATGAGAGATGAAAATCAATGGATGCTTGAAATAAAAGAAAAAGAACCTTTTACAGATAATCGCATGAATGAGTATGCTTCAAACGGAACTTATTACTTTAAGAAAGGTTCTTATGTGAAAAAATATTTCCAAAAGTTAATGGATAAAGACATTAACTTAAATGGTGAGTATTATGTTTCACTTATTTATAATCTACTAATTCAAGATAATCTAAAAGTATCTATTTATAATGTTCAACATATGCTTCAATGGGGAACTCCTCAAGATGTTGAAGAATACAATACGTGGTCAAAATATTTTAGAGATGCTATAGAAGAAAAGGAGAAACCAAAAGCTCAAGAAAATAGTATCACTTTAATTCCACTTGCTGGTCGTGGAAGTAGGTTTGCCAAAGTTGGATATAAAGATCCTAAACCACTTATAGATGTAAGTGGAAAGCCTATGATAATACAAGCTGCAAACTCTTTACCAAACAGTGAGAACCAAATATTTGTTACATTACAAGAACATTTAGACAACTATCCACTTGAACAGACTTTAAAAGATGAATATCCAAATTCAAAAATAATTTCTATAGATGCAGTAACACAAGGTCAAGCTATTACATGTAGTTTAGGACTTAAAGATGTAGATACGGATGCTTCTTTACTTGTTGCTGCTACTGATAACGGAATGATTTACAATAAAAACAAATATAAAGAACTCATTGAAGAGGAAACCGTTGATGCTATTATATTTACTTTTAGAAATCATGTGTCAAGTAAAAACAATCCACAAATGTATGGTTGGGTTGAAACAGAAGGTGATACAGCTACTGGAGTATCTGTTAAAGTGCCTATCTCAGATGACCCATATAATGACCATGCAATAGTTGGAACATTTTGGTTTAAAGAAGTTGCATACTTTAATAGAGCCTTAGAAAACTTAATAGCTAAAGATATAAAAGTTAATGGTGAATATTATGTAGATAGCTTAATGGGTGAACTAATAGAGTTAGGCTTAAGTGTAAAAGTTTTTGAGGTGGATGATTATATCTGCTGGGGAACACCAGATGATTATGAAACCTTTGTGTATTGGCAAAGTTTTTTTCATAAAGTGGATTGGCATCCGTATAGTTTAGATAGAGATATTACCGTGAATAAAAATAAAATAGATCACTTGAACAAAGAATATAAAACTTTTGCTCAAGAGTATAGATGAGCCAAATAAAAAAAGAGTTGAAACGATTTTTAGTTGCAGGAATTAGTGCGGTTGGAACCGATTTAGCAACATATTATTTACTCTTAAATTTGTTAGATACAGATATAGCAAAAGCCACTTCTTTTCTTTTAGGAACAATTGTAGCTTTCATAATTAATAAGTATTGGACATTTGAAAAACATGAAAGATCCTATACTGAGATAGTTAAGTTTGGAGTTTTGTATAGTTTTACACTTGGAGCAAATGTTATTACCAATAAAATAGTTTTAGATATATTTAGTATAACTTTAATAGCATTTTTAATTGCTACTGGTGTAAGTACAGTGCTTAATTTTATTGGTCAAAAATGGTGGGTTTTTAAATAAGGAATGAGAAATGAAATTATCAATTATAGTACCGTGTTATAACGAAGAAAAAAATATCCCTTTAATACTTGAAAAATTCAATGAAGTAATAAAAAGAGATGATATAGAAGTTTTACTTGTCAATAATGGTTCAACAGACAATTCAAAAGATATAATGAATGAACTACTACCGAGTTTCCCTTTTGCAAGAGTGGTTACAGTTGAAAACAATCAAGGGTATGGCTATGGCATTACTTCAGGGCTAAAAGAGGCTCAGGGTGAGTTTATAGGCTATACACATGCTGATATGCAAACAGATCCAGCAGATGTTTTAAAAGCATTAGAAATTATTGAGAAACAAGATAGTTCAGAAAATTGTTATGTAAAAGGTGATAGAAAAGGTCGTGCTGTTTTTGACCAATTTTTCACAATGGGCATGAGTGCTTTTGAGACTATCTATTTAGGTGAAAAATTATGGGATATAAATGCACAGCCGAATATATTTCACAAAAGTTTTTTTGAAAGTTTGACTAATACTCCCAAAGACTTCTCTCTTGATTTATACTTTTTATATACTGCACAGAAGCAAGGACTTAAAGTAATACGCTTTGATGTAATATTTCCAGAAAGACTTCATGGTGAATCTAGTTGGAATACAGGATTGTCTTCTAAATGGAAATTTATAAAACGAACATTTGATTTTAGTTTTAAGCTAAAAAAGGAGTTGTAAATTATGGAATATATTGCACATAGAATAAATACAATTGAAGAATTAAAGAATATACCTAAAGAATATGGAGTAGAGCTTGATTTAAGAGATTTTGGGGATAGGTTAATACTTCAACACGATCCTTTCAAAGATGGAGAAGACTTTGAAGAGTACTTGAAACATTATCACCATGGGACGATGATACTAAATATTAAAAGTGAGAGAATAGAGCATAAAGTATTAGAGTTAATTAAAAAATACAATATTAAAAAGTACTTTTTTCTAGATAGTTCATTTCCTATGATATATCTACTTTCAAAAGAATGTGAACAAAATATTGCACTTAGATTTTCAGAGTTTGAAGGTACTGATACTATTTTAAATATGCAAGGTAAAGTAAAATGGGTATGGGTAGATTGTTTTTCAAAATTACCAATTACACGAGAAAACTACAATCTCTTAAAAGAAAAAGGGTTTAAATTTTGTTTAGTATCTCCAGAACTTCAAGGGCAAAGTGAAAAACTAGAAGTATATAAACAATACTTGGAAGATGAAAATATAACATTTGATGCAATTTGTACGAAAATTTACAATATAGATAAGTGGATATAGTTTCCGGTTTAAGATGTATGGTTACCATACAGTTACCATGAAATCAGTTTAAGTCTATTTTGATTCACACTATAGGGGTTTATTGAAGTTGTGGCTCCGGATGCTGGATTCGAACCAGCGACCAAGTGATTAACAGTCACCTACTCTACCGCTGAGCTAATCCGGAATGTGAAAGAAATTATAGCGAAGGAAAATTA
>Ga0256826_1001539_pt1 | contig 14303 bp, 13 predicted proteins | sample CV79metaG_FD_185975 | JGI IMG/M metagenome (GOLD analysis project Ga0256826, IMG submission 185975) | Hydrothermal vent microbial communities from East Pacific Rise, Pacific Ocean - CV79 | ecosystem: Environmental > Aquatic > Marine > Hydrothermal vents | place: Pacific Ocean: East Pacific Rise...
CTATATACTCTTTTGCAAAGATGCAAAATATTGAGGTAGTAGCTGAATATGTTGAAAATGAGGAAATATTTGATATTATTTCAAAGATAGGAATAGAATATTCTCAAGGTTACTATTTTGGTAAACCGCAAAAGCTTAACTTTTTTTAAACTAGATTGTTTTTAATGGCATAGTGTATAAGTTCAGTATCATTTTTTAAAGATAATTTATTTAAAATTCTATACTTATAAGTTGAAACTGTTTTTACTTTTAAATCTCTTTTCTTCGCAATATCTCTTGGTTTTAATCCTCTTACAATATCTAAAAAGATATTTTGTTCTTGAGGTGAAAGGGGGGGGGAGTAAGAGTGTATATATCTAAAATAGAACTAATTTTAGATATGATTTTTTCAAAATTGATTGGTTTTACAAAATAAGCATCAACTCTAATATCATTTATTGAAGTTAGTAAGTTATCTATATCTGGATATGCAGTTACTAAGATACAAATACTTTTTTGAATATGTTTTCTAGCAAAACTAATAACTTCATCACCATTTAAACAAGGCATATTAAAATCGCTGATGATTATGTCAGGATTATACTTTTTTATTATTTCTAAAGCCTCACAACCATCATGAGCAATAAAAACTTTACCAAAAATAAGATCTAAGATCTCTTTTGCATGTCTGGATGTCTCTGGATGGTCATCGACAAATAAAATAGAGTTTAAATTAAATTTTTTATTCATGGGAGAATAATACACGATTAAATTTAGAATAATATTAATTTGTAGGTAAATCACTACTAGTATTAATGTTGTTTTTAATGATAAAATCCGATTTCACAAAAAAAATTATATGAGGAACTGCATATGAAAAATATTTCTATTAAAAAGAAGATGTTTATACTATCATCAATTATTGGAATTATACTAATTACTATATCTTCTTTATCGCTAATTAGTGGAATTGATGATATAAAAAAGAATGTATACGATAAAGAGATTCAACAACTTCACAATATGCTAAATGACAGCATTAAATCAAAGAAAAGTGTTGGTTTGACAAATGTTATTTCTGTTGCAAACAATAAACAACTAGTTCATTCTTTAATGACAGATAATAGAGAAGAAGCAATAAAGGTATTACAAGATATTGGTAAAAAATTTAAAAGTAGTACAAAATATAAAAATATAAAACTTCACCTCCATACAAAAGATACAAAGTCATTTGTAAGAGCTTGGAAAACAAATAAATTTGGAGATGATTTAAGTGATTTTCGTCCATCACTTTTAGAAGTAAAAAGAGATAAAAAAGCATTTGTTACATTTGAAGCTGGTCGTGCAGGTTTAGTTTTAAGAGCAATAACACCACTTTTTGACGATAATGGAAACTATGTTGGTTCATTGGAATTTATTCAGGGATTAAATTCTGTGGCTAAGTCTTTTGATAAATTAAAACACGATTTTTTATTTTTAATGAACAATTCATTACTATCAGTTGCTAAAAAAGCTGCAAATTCTAAAAGTGTTGGGGATTATAAAGTATCTCAAAGATTTATACAACAAGAATTTTTATCTGATGCTCAAAAAATAGATATAAATAAACTTTTAAAAGATGGTTATTTAATTAGCAATAATTATTTTTATACTTTTAAATATGTAAGAAGTAGCAATGCAAATAAGGTTGGAGTATTTTTACTTGGTGAAAAAATTTCAATAGTAAATCAATCAATAGATATTGCATCTAAATCAATCTATAAATCAATTTACTACATTATAGGTTTATTAATAATATTACAACTTTTAGTGTATTTTTTAATTTCTAAACTTATTTTCAGTAGAATAGACGAACTTTTAGACGTTATGAGTGCATCTGTTAAAAATAAAGATTTAACACTTCGTTCTAAAATAAGTGCAAATGATGAGATAGGAAGATTAAAATCACATTTTAATAGCTTTTTAGATTCAATAAGAGATGTGATTTTAGAAAATAAACAAGCAGTTACTAAAAATGCTTCAATATCGGATGAGCTTTCAACAACATCACTAAATGTTGGAAAAAATGTAGAAAATTCTGTTGATATTGTTAGAGAAGCTACATCTCAGGCAAAAGCATCTCAAGAGGAGATAATTGATGCTATTGGTGATGCTCAAGAATCTAAAAAAGATATCATAATAGCAAATGAAAATTTACTAAATGCAAGAAATGACATAGTTACTTTAACATCAAAAGTTTATGATGCTGCACAAACAGAATCACAGTTGGCACATAATATGGAGAGTTTATCTACAGATGCTAGTGAAGTTAAAAATGTCTTGGTTATTATTGGTGACATTGCAGATCAGACAAATTTACTTGCCCTAAATGCAGCTATTGAAGCAGCAAGAGCAGGTGAGCATGGTAGAGGTTTTGCAGTTGTTGCAGATGAGGTGAGAAAACTAGCTGAGAGAACTCAAAAAACATTAGCTGAAATAAATGCAACCATAAATGTTGTTGTTCAATCAATTAGCGATGCTTCTGTGAAAATGAGTTCAAATTCACAAGAAACTCAAGAGCTAGCAGAGATTGCGAAAAATGTTGAAGATAAAATCAACTCTACTGTTGAAATAGTAAATAAAGCTGTAACTATAAGTGATAAAACTGTTAAAGATTTTGAAAATACTGGAAAATCTGTATTTAAAATAGTTAATAAAATTGAAGAGATCAACGAGATTTCATCAACAAATGCAAAAAATGTAGAGGAGATAGCTTCAGCAGCTAATCACCTAAATACATTAACAAACGAATTAAGTATAAAATTAGAAACTTTTAAAACTTAAACATATTTTATGAGTAAATATAATGCCCAACAAATTTACTCATATTATCCATTATCTCTGAGCCTTTTCTAAAGCTTAGACCACAAGATTCATAGGCGAAAAATACACCAGCTTGGTATTTATTTGCTTTTGAGTCTTTATTGAATTCTACATATTCTTGATAAACTTTTTTGTAGTTATCATAAACTCCATCAGTCTGTTCTAAAATCTCACCATTTTTATCAATGATTTTAGTATTTGCACCCTCTCTACCAAATACTGTTTTTTCAACTTGTTTTATATCTTTTAGTGGTTCAAAATCAGTTTTTAAAAGGTATGGAGAGTCTGGAAATAAATCATGCAAAATCTTCATGATACCTTTTGATTGAAAAAGTAATGTGTAGGCAGGATTTAGTATGATAGCTTTTTGATTTTGCATGATATTAGTAAGAGTAGTCGCAAGTTCAGGCTCATCTGTACCTATATCTTCCCAAGGGTAAAGTTTGAACCAATACTCATAGTTATTATCATCAGCATCAAAAATACCATCATCATCAAATCTTACATTTTGCAGATATTCAAAACCTGTATTAAATCCAGCATCTGTTGCCATTTGCTGAAGTAGTTTTGTAGTAGCTTCTTCCTCATCATCACCCTCTACTGAAGAAAAAAGTATCTTCCAACCATCATAGTTATCTTCAAAACTTGATATGTCTTCATCTAGAGTTACAAGTCTTTTAAAATTTTGACTTATAGCTTCATAGATATTGTTAAATTGTTTATCTTCATTCATATTATTATGTTGAAGTATTGCCCATTGAAGTAGGGTGCTTTCAAACAAAGATGTAGGTGTATCTGCATTAAACTCTATGAGTTTTATTGCTTGTCCATCAAGTCCACCAGCTAAATCAAAACGACCATATATATGCCAATGAACATCATTTTCCCAAGATTTTTTAATAGTTTCAATAAGGTTAAAAGGAATTCCTAAATCAAAAAATAGTTCATTGTCTATAACATATTGGGCTGCTTCAATAAACATATCGTAAAGTTTATTTCCAGCTTCGTAGTATGCTTCAGCTTCTACTTGTGAAATTTCTACTAATTCATCACTAATATATTTACTTCCATCACTATCTGTATGCCAAGTAAAGCCTAATTCTTCAAGTGTAGCATCATCTAGTGGAGTTAGTTTTTTTAAGCTTATCATCCTCCGAAACTTCTTCTTCCATAAGATGATCTTCTACTACTACCACCAAAAAAGCTTTTTTTAGTACTTCTTCCTGCTCGAGATGCTTTACCTGCAGCTGAACGAGAATAAGCACTTTTATTTACACTTGATGAGCGTTTTGAAAAGTTTTTGTTGTTCATGAGCGCATTACCAATCATATTTCCCATGAGTGAACCTGCTGCAACTGCTAGTATTGTCCCAGCCAATCCCATTCCTGCTCCACCATTATTTGACTGAACTGTTTCACTTGTTCCATTTTGAACTTTTTGGTATTCTTGCTCTGCTAAAGCTTTCATCTCATCTTCATTCATGAAGCGTTCAGTTACTCTACCTTGAGCATCTCTCTCACGAATAATTGCACGACTAGGACCCTCTGTTGGCATCTCTTCTACTACTATATATTTACCATTAATTTGTTGTTCAATTACTAAGTACTTATTCTGTGCTTTTTCTTGAGGTGCTTCACAGCCACTTAGTACACTCATCATTACCACTCCAGCACTACCCAATGCTATACCACTTGCTATACTTGAAATATGTTTCATCTAATTAGTTCCTTTTTAGTTATTAAAATTATTTTTTTTAGTTCATAATCATAAAATATGATATTTTTTCTTCCACTATAGTAAACATCACCATAAAAGGTGTGCCTGTTATTTTTTAGTGTTATTTTTTTGCTCATGAGCATACTCTCACCAAGTTTATAACCTATGTCTTGACTTAAAGTTAGTAAAGATAATACAAATAAAAGAATAACAATAATTAAACTTATTATTTTATTTGCATAGGTGATGATTAGACCAAGAATTATTGATAAAGTAAAAAAGATATATATATTTTGATTATCTGCAAATAAAATATTGTAATACAAATCTATTTCATAAAAATCTATATAATTTTCTTTAATTCCTAAAAATATAAAAAAGTCTAAAATAAATGTAAAAAATATACCAACTAATAGTGCTTGAATAAATTTACTCATCTTATCTTCCTTATTTTATGATTATTTATTTTTAGTAATGTTGATGAACTATTTTGTTTAAGTCCATAAAGATTTTCTATTATTATATCAGCTTTATCTTCACAAAAATCTCTATTAAAACTTTCTTTAGTCTTATTTGCAGAAGTTGAGTAGTTCCAAGTCTTATCTCTTAGTATCTGTGAATTGAGAGTAACTTTGGCAATTCTAAATGCTCTATTTTTTACGATAAATGTTGTTTTTCTACTGCGACGAACTAGATTTCTTTGATTTTTTGGGATTCTAAGATTTGATTTTGAAAAGCTATTGAAATTATTAAATACTTTTATAAAAGGTTTTGTATTTGTTCTCGATTTTATCTCGTATAGTTTATCTGCATTTTGAGATAAAAAACCGACAGTAGTGTCGGTTTGTGTTAAAACAGTAGGCACTTCTAAGCTAGAAAATCTTGTAGTGCTTTTGCGTTTGACCATGAGCCATCTTCCATCTCATCAAGAGCGAGAATCAACGCTCTAGCAGCAGATAGTGTTGTAAAGTAAGGGATACTTCTTTTTAAAACTTCCTGACGAATAACTGTAGCATCTTTTTTACTTGTATTATTATCTGAAGTATTAATAGCCATTGCTATCTCATCATTTTTCATACTATCTTCAATATTTGGACGACCTTCTGAAATTTTAAGTACACGCTCACACTCAATTCCAGCTTTTTCTAAGATACTTTGAGTACCTTTCGTTGCTACAAGTTTAAAGCCATGCTTAGTTAAACCAGAAGCAATTTCAACAGCGTGTTGTTTGTCGGTATCAACAAAAGATAAAAAGCAAGTTCCAGATGTTGGGATTTTATTTCCAGCTGATAGTTGTGCTTTTGCAAAAGATACACCAAAGTTTGAACTAATTCCCATAACTTCACCAGTACTTTTCATTTCAGGAGAAAGAACTAAATCAGCACCATAAAGTTTGTGAAAAGGAAAAACAGCTTCTTTAACAGATACATGACCTTTTAATTTTGGTTTTAGTAGCCCGTTTACTTCTTGAACTATGTCATATTTATCATAATAATCAAGTGAACTTCTAAGTGTTTCACCCATCATAACACGAGTTGCAACTTTTGCAAGAGGCATACCAGTAGCTTTAGATACAAATGGAACTGTACGAGATGCACGAGGATTTACTTCGATAAGATAAATCTCATCTTTATAAATTGCATATTGAACATTCATAAGCCCAACAACACCAAGACCAAGAGCAATAGTCTTAGTTTGTTGTTCTACTTTTTCAATCATTTCATCACTTAAGTTTACAGGAGGAAGTGAACAAGCAGAATCACCAGAATGAATTCCAGCTTCTTCAATATGTTGCATAACTGAACCAATATATACATCATTTCCATCACAAATAGCATCTACATCAAGCTCAATTGCTTGGTCAAGAAACTTGTCAATTAAAACAGGAGCTTCATTTGAAACAGATATTGCAAGTTCCATATACTGGTTTAGCTCATCCTCAGAATAAACTATTTTCATTCCACGACCACCAAGAACAAATGATGGACGAACAAGAACTGGATAGCCAAGTTTGTTAGCGATTGGTGCAGCTTCCTCTTTTTTACGAGCTAAACCATTTGCAGGTTGTTTAAGATTGTTTTTAATCACAAAATCAGAAAATTGTTCTCTATCTTCTGCTAAATCAATTACAGCAGATGGAGTTCCAGAGATATTAGCTCCAATTTTTGTAAGAGCATCAGCAAGTTTTAGTGGAGTTTGCCCACCAAAGTGAACAATGATTCCATCCGGCTCTTCATTTTCTATAACTTCACGAACATGCTCAAAGTCAATTGGTTCAAAGTAAAGTACATCAGAAGTATCATAGTCAGTTGAAACAGTTTCAGGATTACAGTTGTACATAATACACTCTATATCCATCTCTTTAAGAGCAAAAGCTGCATGAACACAACAGTAATCAAACTCTATACCTTGTCCAATTCTGTTAGGTCCACCACCAAGGATTAGAACTTTTTTCTTATCGCTTATACGCTTTTTTACATTTGGTAATTTTGTAATATTTGTAGTTGAATAAAGATACGGAGTAAGTGCTTCAAACTCTGCTGCACAAGTATCTACTTCATTAAATTCCAATTCTACATGAAGATTTTTTCTAGCTTTATAAACTTCTTCTTCACTTACAGTTTGTTTTGAATTTTTAGCGATTAGTTGAGAGATTCTTTTATCTGAAAAACCATCAACTTTTACACTACGCATAAACTCTTCATCAAAAAGAATTTTATCTGTAATAGATGCTTCTGTTTCTAGCATCTCTTGCATTTGATATAAAAACCATGGATCGATTTGACAAGTTTCAAACATATCTTCAACACTCATGCCACGACGAAAACCCTCAGCTACATAAAGAATGCGGTCAGCATTTGGACGACGAATCTCATGACGAACAAATTCATCATCAGCATCTATTTCATTAAAACCACAAAGATCTGTTTCAAGTGAACAAAGAGCTTTTTGGATAGACTCTTTAAAAGTACGACCAATTGCCATAACTTCACCAACAGACTTCATTGATGTACTTAAAGTGTTTACAGCTTCAGGAAATTTTTCAAATGTAAAACGAGGGATTTTAGTAACAACATAGTCAATTACAGGTTCAAATGATGCAGGAGTCCCCGTGATATCATTTGTAATCTCATCAAGAGTAAAACCAACAGCTAAAAGTGTTGCTACTTTGGCAATAGGATAACCAGTAGCTTTTGAAGCAAGTGCTGATGAACGTGAAACTCTAGGATTCATCTCAATAACAATCATACGACCCGTTTTAGGACATATTGAAAACTGAACATTACTTCCACCAGTATCTACACCGATTTCACGTAAAATATCAAAAGAAGCATTACGCATTCTTTGGTACTCTTTATCTGTAAGTGTAAGGGCAGGGGCTACAGTAATACTATCACCAGTATGAACACCCATTGGGTCGAAGTTTTCAATAGCACAAACGATAATACAGTTATCAGCCTTATCGCGAATAACCTCCATCTCATACTCTTTCCAACCTAGCATTGACTCCATAATCTCTATTTCGCTTACTGGTGAAGCTGAAATTCCTTCATGAGCTAGCTTTTTAAACTCTTCCATATTGTAAGCAACACCGCTACCACCACCAGCAAGTGTAAATGAAGCACGGCTGATTACAGGAAAACCTATCTCTTTAACTACTTCAATCGCTTCTTCAACACTGTAAGCATTTCTACTTTTTGGTAAATCCATACCAATTTTAATCATAGCTTCATTAAAAGCAGAACGGTCTTCACCTTTGTGAATTGCTTCTGGAGTAGCACCTAAAAACTCCACGCCTTCTAACATACCTTTTTCATACATACTTGTAGCTACATTTAGAGCAGTTTGACCACCCATTGTAGGAAGAATAGCATCAACATTTTCATCTTTGATAATTTTAGCAATTACATCTTCTTTGATAGGTTCAATGTATGTACGATCAGCAAATTCTGGATCTGTCATGATTGTTGCAGGATTAGAATTTATAAGTACTACACGATAGCCTAACTCTTTTAAAGTTTTAACAGCTTGAGTTCCAGAGTAGTCAAATTCACAAGCTTGACCGATAATAATCGGACCAGAGCCTATAAGTAAAATAGTATTTATATCGGTGCGTTTTGGCATTTTTTACCTTTTGAATAATGTCTTAAAAATTTAGAGATTATAGCTAAAAGGCACTTAAAATTTGATGAGTTATTTTACTTTTTTAATCATCAAAAAGTAGTTTGGATCATTTGCTTTGTAAAAAGGTTCTACAACAGCATTTTGGTAGCCTTGAGATTTTGTAACAGATATAACAGTTCCAACTTTTAAACCTTTAAAAAAAATATGATCAAGACCAGAAGTGGTAACTTTATCACCTTTTTTTATGTCAAACCAAGATGGGATAAATTTAATAATTAAATTTTTAGAATTGTTTCCATGAGCTATTCCAGGTGCTTTTTTATCTCCTACAAAAACAGCATAAGTACTTTGAATATCTTTGTTTAAAAGTCCTAATGGTCTTGAATTTTGTGAAATGACAATTCCTGCAACTAATTCTTTATATGTTAATCCATATATTTTTGAAGAGTTATACTCAGATACTTCTAACCATACTCTATTTAAATTTGCAAATTTTTGATACGAAATAGTTCTCACTAATTGTACTTTTGGATCTGTTTTTAATTCAGATTTACTTTGTATAAAAAGATCATTTACTTCTGATGCTAATTGTTGCATTACTAAATGATTTTTTTCATATTTTTGTAGTTCTTCTTCTAAATCTGAGATATGTGCAGCTTGAAAAAAATGTTTATCTATTTGACTAATAGAAAATTCTGTAATATCATGATAACTTGATTTAATACTATTTAACGCGGAAATAAATGGTTTTTGAATGGTACTAGTAAAGTATAACGCACCCACTAAGAGTGCAATAAAAATTAAAAAAAAGCCTAATAGACTCTTATTCATTCTCAAATAACTCTTGTAGTAAGTCTATCTCTTCAAGTGCGCGACCAGTTCCACGAGCAACAGCAAGTAGAGGTTCATCTGCCACATAAACAGGGATTCTAACAAGGTCAGATAGATATTTGTCAAGTTGGCGAATTAAAGCACCACCACCAGTTAAAATTATCCCATGATTTACAATATCTCCAGCTAAATCTGGTGGCATACGTTCTAGTACATCACGAAGTGCTTCAGCTACTTCTTTTAATGGTTCACGCATAGCCTCACGAGCATCTTCACTTGTAAGTTCAACTGAACTTAAAAGACCTTCAACTTGATCACGACCATTTACTATCATTTTTAATTCTTCATCTAGTACTACAGCCGTTCCGATATTTATTTTAATTTCTTCAGCTACTCTTTCACCAATAAGTAAGTTGTACTTCTTTCTTACATAATTGGCAATAGATTGGTCAATTTTATCACCAGCTGTACGGATAGACTTTGAAAGTACAAGTCCACCAAGACTAACAACTCCAATCTCTGTAGTACCACCACCAATATCAACTACTAAATTTCCTTTAGGTTCACGAATCTCTACTCCAGCACCAATTGCTGCAGCCATAGGCTCTTCAATAAGAAAAACTTCTCTTGCCCCAGCTGAAAGTGCTGATTCACGAACAGCTTTACGCTCAACTTGAGTAAGTCCGTAAGGTACACAAATAATAATACGAGGAGATATTAAAGATGAACGACCATGAGCTTTTTCAATAAACTTTCTAATCATTTTTTCAGTCATATCAAAATCTGCAATAACCCCATCACGCATTGGACGAATAGCTCTTATATTTCCAGGAGTTTTTCCAACCATCTCTTTGGCTTCATGACCAACAGCTAAAACTCTTGCATGACCATATTTTTCTGTTTTAACTGCTACAACCGATGGCTCATTAATAATAATTCCACGCCCTTTAGCGATAACAATTGTGTTTGCAGTACCTAAATCTATAGATAAATCATTTGAAAAAAGTCCAATTATTTTATTAAAAATCATATTTTGCCTTATGCTATTTGTTTTGTTTGTTTTTTGATGTATACAGCTTCTTCATTATCATCAATCACAGCTTTTGTTATTAATACTTCATATCCATCATATTCAGGAAGTTCATACATTATATCTATCATATTTTCTTCTAAAATTGCACGAAGTCCACGCGCCCCAGTTTTTCTTTTAATACTTTTTTTAGCAATAGCTTTTAGAGCATCATCTTCAAAGTTTAGTTCAACATTATCTATACTAAATAATTTTTTGTATTGTTTAACAAGTGAGTTTTTAGGCTCTGTAAGTATGCGTACCATATCTTCTTGAGTAATTTCACTTAATGAAGCAATGATAGGTAAACGACCAACTAACTCAGGAATAAGACCATAAGATACTAAATCATCAGGTTCAACCATATCATAAGTTGTTTCTTGTTCATCTTTAGATTTTTTGTCATGGTTAAAACCTAAAATATTTTCACCTTGTTTCTTTTTAAGAATCTCATTAAGACCATCAAAAGCACCACCACAAATAAATAAAATACCAGTAGTGTCAATAGTAGTAAACTCTTGGTTTGGATGTTTTCTTCCACCTTTTGGTGGAATGTTTACTTTTGCACCCTCTATAATTTTGAGAAGTGCTTGTTGCACACCCTCACCAGATACATCACGAGTAATAGAACGATTTTCACTCATTCGTGAAATTTTATCTACTTCATCTATAAAAACTATACCCTGTTGAGCTTTTTGGACATCACCATCTGCTGCTTGAATAAGTTTTGTTAAAATATTTTCAACATCTTCACCAACATATCCCGCTTCAGTAAGACTTGTCGCATCAGCTATGGCAATTGGCACATTTAAAACTCTAGCTATTGTTTGAGCCATAAGTGTTTTACCGCTACCAGTTGGACCAATTAGTAGTACATTTGATTTTGCAATCTCTGTTTCATCATCGTTTGATTCATCTTTTTTAAAGATTCTTTTGTAATGATTGTAAACTGCTACACTAATAAGTTTTCTAGCTCTTTCTTGACCAATTACATAATCACCTAAAAAATTGTTTAATTCTTTTGGTGTCATGAGTTTACTTACTGCATCAACAAGTTTTGTATCTTTAGTTTCTACTTTTTCATCACCAAACATAATTTTATATGCTGAGATAACACAATTTTTACAAATATATACGCCATTGCCAGCTATTAAAGGGTTTTGTTCACTCTCTTTTGCATCACAAAAGCTACAAGATCTATGTATCATTTAATTTACCTTACTTCTATTTTCTATCATACGGAATACCGCGTTTTGTTTTTAGTACGAAATTACAAAGATCATTTACATAATGATTTTTAGTACTCTCAAGTATCTCACTAGCAGTATCTTTTAATGGTTTTCCACTCTCAAAAAGCTCACGATAAGCAGATTTAAGCTCATTTATATCTTCACGTTCAATATTTCTTCTAAGTCCAGTAAGATTTAGTCCACGAAGTGAAGCACGATTTCCCTCAGCCATACAAAATGGTGGTACATCTTGAGCTAAAGCAGAAGCCCCACCAATCATTGCATAGTTACCAATATGAACAAACTGATGAATTGGTGTCATACCACCAACTACAACAAAATCACCAAGTTCTACATGACCAGCTAAAGTTGCAGCATTTGCCAAAATACAATGATTTCCAATAATTACATCATGACCTAAATGAACATAACCCATAAAAAGATTGTGATTTCCAACTATAGTTTTAGCTCCACCACCTTTTGTTCCAGGGTTAAAAAGTGTAAATTCTCTAATAGTGTTATTGTCACCAATGATAAGTTCAACATCTTCACCATTAAATTTTAAATCTTGAGGGATAGAACCAATAACTGCGTGAGAAAATATGTGATTATTTTTTCCAATTGTAGTTTTTCCATAAATCATAGAACCAGCATCTATAACTGTTCCATCACCAATACTAGCTTGACTAGAGATAATACAATGTGGACCTATTTCAACATCTTCACCAATTATTGCACCATCTTCAATGATAGCTAAAGGGGATATCTTAGACATTATTTATCTACTATCATAGCTTTTAATTCAGCTTGAGAAACTAAAATATCATCAACATAAGCTTTTCCATCAAGTATCCAAATAGAACCTTTATTTTTAATAACACTAATGCGGTACTCAAGTCTATCGCCTGGTCTAACAGGTGCGCGAAATTTTGCTTTGTCAATGCTCATGAAGTAAACAACTTTATTTGCTGCTTCTTCTTCTGTCATATCACCCATGCTTTTAAAAGCTAAAATTCCACCAGCTTGAGCCATGCCCTCTAAAATCATAACACCTGGATATATTGGATGACCTGGGAAGTGACCTTGAAATATATTGTCACCAATAGTTACATTTTTAAAACCGACAATAGACTCTTTAGCAACAAGATCAGTAACTCTGTCAAGTAATAAGAAAGGGTAACGGTGAGGGATAATTTTTTGAATTTCAGTAACATCCATAGTCATTTGCAAAAGCCTTAAATAATAATTTTTCTTATTTTAGCTAAAAAAAGATTATATAATGTTTACACTATAAAAGTATTAGTTTTTCTTTAGTGTCTTCGTAAGTTTTACTTTTTAAATATATTGTTAGTTTTGAGTCAATTATGTCATCAACAATAATAATTGGAGATAAATCATACTTAGAATTAGTTATGGTTTCTCTTAATTTTAATTCTTTTTCTAATTTTGGGGGAGTAAATATGAGTTCATGTATGTTTATATAATTTGTTTTGCAGATAAAATTAAAGTATTTTAAAGTTATAAATTTTATCTCTTCACGATTAAAATAATATATATCTTCATGTACAAAATCTATTCTTCCTTGAGCTTTTTCTCTTGGTAAAGATGAGTAAAATAGGGCATAAGCAGGAACTATATCTTTTTTACCTTTTATGAGTTTAAAGTTAAATTGGCGGTAATTTAAAAATTTTTCTTTAATAATTTTATACTTTTTTTCTTCATCTTCAAGCAGATTTCTTTTTTTATACATGAGAAGTCTTTGCTCTATAGATGCTGGAAGAATTTGATTTCCAATGGGACTAAACATCTCATCCATTAAACGATTTTGTTGATCTCTTTGCATAGTTAAACCAAAAATACATCCACAATAGTCTTGACGATAGAGTTGTTCCTCTTTTGTAACTTTTGATTGATCTTGTGTACCACCACCAGCCCTATAATCAACTGCAATAAATTCAACTCCATGCTTTTTATAAAACTCATCACCGACACGTTTTAACTGTTCTTGTGATTTTAGTGGGCTTACAAGTAGGGTAGTAGTGATTTTTTTTTCACCAAGTTCAAGGGCTTTTTTTGCACTCTCCATAAAGCGTTTATCGAAACATACTTCACATCTTTTACCTTTTTCAGGCTCATTTTCTAAACCTTTTACTGCTTCCATCCAAGCTTCAAAATCATACTCACCCTCAAGCAATTCAATACCTAGTTTTTTACATGAACGCTCTACATCTAAAAGGCGGAGTTGATATTCTGAATATGGATGAATGTTAGGATCGTAAAAGAATCCGATGAGTTTTTCATCGGGGAAGTCCTGTTGTAGCTTCTCTAAAAAGAAATGAGAGTCAACGCTACAACATATGTGGACTAAAATATTATTTGCTCTCTAGAACTTCGATAGAGTTAATTGCATCTTCACCTTGAATACTATCTAAAACTGCAAAACTATCTGCATCATCTTCTTCTATTGCACCAAAAACAGTGTGAACACCATC
>Ga0256826_1001540_pt1 | contig 14299 bp, 15 predicted proteins | sample CV79metaG_FD_185975 | JGI IMG/M metagenome (GOLD analysis project Ga0256826, IMG submission 185975) | Hydrothermal vent microbial communities from East Pacific Rise, Pacific Ocean - CV79 | ecosystem: Environmental > Aquatic > Marine > Hydrothermal vents | place: Pacific Ocean: East Pacific Rise...
TATATTTCATAGATAACCCTTTAAACTTTAGTGATTGATTGTTTATTGTATCTAAGTCTTCTTGTATCTTTAGATATTTAAACTCCCAATCTTTGGGGTTATTCTTTTATGATGTGAATTCGCCAAATATAAAGATAATGATAAAAAGCTACAAATCTATGGAGAAAAACTTTATAAAAAGTGTTTTAAAAATAAAAAATTAAACTTAAATTTTATTAAGGATATATAATGTGTAAAGCATATAAAGAAACAGCTAAAAAGTTGAATACTATTATTCATGATGAGATTTATTCTCAAAATAGTCATTTCTCATATGAAGAAATAATACTTAAACTTGTTAAAACTACAGACTACCCTTTTCAATACAGTACAAGAGAAAGTGTTTTAGATAGGTTAGAACATTTAAGGGCTTTAGGTAAATTACGGTTAGATAGTAATAATAAATATTCTAAAAATGCAAAAAGGAATATCTATTCAAGGAGAAGAAGAATATCTAACAAAGCCTAGAGACTGTGAACTTTTCTCGTTCCATATCTCCCCGATATGAAGCTTTGGGGTCTGGTGACTACCTACTACTTTTACTTACATCCATCCTCGGCAATACCAATAAGATAAGTAAAATAATGAGAAAATGTATACCATGTATAACAAGTACTTGGAGAGAAATATGAACTCTTACAGGATTCATATTTCTAAAGACAATCGTTACAAAACACTTGACAATAATATAATTTTATACTACAATTGTATCTACAAAATAAAAAGGTAAAAATTATGAAACAAGCTATCAACATAAGACTTGAAAAAGATATGTTACAACATCTTGATGATTATGCTAATGAATTAGACAAAACAAGAACAAAATTAATTGAAAAGGCTATTGAATTTTATTTTGATAAACTAGATGAAATGGTAGCAGATAAAAGAATTGATAATTTAAAAAGTGGCAAAACTAAAGTTGTGCCACTTGAGGTAGTATTTGCAAAAGCTGGAATTAATGTATAAAATTGCTTTTGAACAAGAAGCTCAAAAAGAGTTCTTGAAATTTGATAAAAAATCTCAAGAGTTTATTGGTAAAAAAATCATAGATTTACAAAATGGAAATTTTACTAACGACAAAGCCTTAAAAGGTAAACATAAAGGAAAGTTTAGAAAAAGAGCAGGAAACTATAGAATTATTTATCTTAAAGAAAATAATTTATTAGTTATTACAATTATTAGAGTAGCACACAGAAAAGAAGTTTATTAGTTTTGTAACAAAACTAGGGAAAAACAAGGTTATACTGCGGTTATTTAATCTTTTTTTTGTAAAATAATTTAAAAGTAAATTTGAATAATTAGATGTATTTGCCACCTTATTTTCAAGTTAGCCGTTAGCTTAGATTATTTCTCATAAGAATGTTATCACAAAAAATTATACGGTATTCATTAGAAAAGAATGGGATATTAAAAGAACAAAGAGATATATCATAAAAGAAAGCTTTAGAGAATTCTATTCCATATCAAAATATTATTCAAATGCTTATTCATCAATTTGCAACAAATAAGATAAGATTAGCTGTATAGGGTGTTTTCTCATTACAACGATCTTCATTGTAATGCATATATCACCCTCAAACTAAAAGCAAACCAAATTCACCACTAGACCTTAAGGTCTGGGTATTGTTACTTCAAATACAGCTCCGCCCTCTTTTGAGTTGTATGCTCTGATAGAGCCATGATATTTTTTGATAATCTGAGTGGACATATATAGCCCTATACCTGTGCCTCCACTACCCTGCTTGGTAGTAAATCTAGGCTCAAAAATCTTCTCACAGAGTCCATCTGGAATACCATTGGCACTATCTTTTACTTTTATTATAAGTTTTTTATCATCTTTATGACAAGAGATGATAATTACTCTTCTGTCTTTGGCTATATCACTATTTATCATCTCATCTTTTGCATTGACTATTAGATTCATAAAGAGCTGTTTGATATCATTTTTATTGGCTTTTATATTTGGATTGATATTACACTCATATCTCACTACAGTACTATTTTTGAGTAGTTCATCTTTGAGTAGTATGGATATAGAGTTTATTATCTCCTTGAGACCAAACTCCTCTACCTTTTGATTGGGTTTGAAAAACTCTCTAAACTCTGCAAGCGTTGTAGTCATATAATCTACATAGCCAAACATACTCTCCTGATACTCTCTTATATATTTCTTATCTATCACATCATCTTTGAAATCATTACACAACAAGTCGGTATGTAGAGTAATAGCATTGAGAGGCTGTTTCCATTGATGAGCTGTAGAGTCTATCATCTCACCCATTTGAGCTAGTTTTGATTGCTGTATTAACTGCTCATTTTGTATATGTCTCTTCTCTTGTTCATGCACCAATTTCTGACTAAGTTGATTCTTTTGACCTAGTAGGCGATAGGCGATATAGAGCAAAAAAAGCACAATAAGCATAAGATAATTTCTAGTTAGGTAGTTTATCTCTAGCACTGATGCTATAGATGGGCTATCTTCATATGCTACTATCCATGCTACGGTTGTATGAAACTCTTGCTCTTTGATAGGTAAAAATGATAATACTTTTATCTTATCCTCTACTTTATATGCCAAACTAAATCTTTTACCCTTTTGTATTTTGCTATGTATCTTCTTTTTGATACTACTGATATTTTTTGTATTTTGAGTTATACATTTTTCAACACTATGAGAAGGAGTCATTGTGAGTAGATAGTCTATATCTTCTGAGCTCTGTAGATACTTTACTACTGTATCTATCCTATTCCATGCTTTTACATCAAATACAGATTTGTTTATCAGTAGATGTGTATGAAGATGACCTATATTTGTCAAGTAGTCTTGTAATGCATCACTAGGAAATGATATATCTAATGCACATAGATAGTTACCAGCACTGTCAAAGATAGGATATATATTTCTAAATGCATGTGTTGTTCTACCTTGGTCAAATCCTCTAAATATCTTTTGGTTTTTATTTACATATCTAAAACTATATCTAACAGCAGATAAATCATCATCATACTTGCTAGGCTTATGCATTCTTAGAAAAGTTCTATTATCTGCCATTACAAAATGATATTGAAGTACACCCATAGTTTTAATTCTCTCATAGTCATTTTTGAGTATATCATATAGTTTTTTTCTGAGTATATCTCTATCTTCAATTGATACAGATGATTTTACATGAGATAGAATCTCAAGTACTTTTGGTTTTTGTGTTGTTGATAGATATATTAAATCTGCAATATTCTTTTGATGGTAGTTTAGTGCATTTACATGTGTTAGCAATTTATCATTATGTGTTAGTAGTATCGACTCAACACGCTTAATATTTTTTATCTCAAATAAGTGATATATACTATATGTAATAGCTACAGTAAATAGTATAAATAGTAAAGATATATATCTAATTTTTATTCTTTTCATCACAATTACCTTTTTTATCTATGGTTACTACTAGATTATCTATCGCATCTATCGTAACTCTAAACATAGTCTCTATCTCCTCACAACTCATAGTATATGGTGGCATGAAGTAGACACTATTACCTAATGGTCTCACTAGTACCCCGTGAGATAGTACATATCTATATATATGAAGATTTGGTCTCTCAATATCATCGAAACCTATTATATCAAATGCTACTATCATACCTCTTTGTCTAATAGCTGTGATATGAGAATGAGACTCCAAGCTCTTAGATAATCTACTCATTAGATCTATCTTCTCTCTATTTTTGACTATGATATCTTCGTTTTCAAATATATCTAGCGTAGCATTGGCAGCTGCACATGCTAGAGTGTTGCCCGTATAGCTATGAGAATCTAAAAATGATTTACCATCTGCATAGTCACAGTAAAATGCACTATAGATATCATCAGTCAAAAGTACAGCAGATAGAGGTAGATATCCTCCTGTAATACCTTTGGATAGACACATAAAATCAGGACTCACCTCAGCCTGCTCACAAGCAAACATAGTACCAGTACGCCCAAAACCTACTGCTATCTCATCAGCTATGAGATGTACTCCATACTCATCACATAGCCCTCTGAGAGCTGTGATATAGCTAGCATCATACATAGCCATACCACCTGCACACTGGACAAGTGGCTCTATGATGATGGCACACACCCTACCCTCTAGCTCATCTAGGAGCCTTCTCATATCCTCTAGTGCTTCATCTTCTGGATGTAGTGCTGGAGATAGAGCTTGGTAGCTACGGATAAGTATCTCATCATATATCTCTTTGTATAGCTTGACATCACCTACCGCCAAAGCCCCCATTGTTTCACCATGATAGCTATTCTCTAGTGATATGAAACATGGTCTAGTCTCACCTCTATTTTTGAATGATTGGAAGCTCATCTTGAGTGCAATCTCCACTGCACTAGAGCCATTATCTGCAAAAAATATCTTGTTTAGCCCATCTGGAGAGAGCTCCACTAATCTTTGAGACAATCTAACAGCAGGCTCATGTGTGAAACCAGCGAATATCACATGCTCTAGAGTATCAAGCTGTGCTTTGAGGGCATCTCCGATATAGCTATTGGTATGACCAAAGATATTGACCCACCAGCTACTGATACAGTCTAGATATCTATTATCATCAAAATCATATAGATATACCCCATGACCACTCTTGATAGGTATCAGAGGGAGGTTCTGTTCATAGTCTTTCATCTGTGAACATGGATGGAAGATATACTTCAAATCCTGTTCTATCATACTTTTGTTATCCATATGTATATCCTTAAACTATATGATTATTCCGCCACCAAGTAGCTTGTCTCCATCATAAAATACTGCAAACTGCCCTTTTGCCAATCCATACACAGGTTCATCTAGTAGTATAGATCCTCTTACCCCATCTATCTTGACACTAGCAGGTATAGCATGTGTTCTGTATCGTACCTTTACTTCACATCGAAATTCACTTATATCATCAAATAGATTTACCTGCTCTATATCGAAACTATCCTCAGCTAGCTTCTCTTTAGTACCTACCACTATTGTATTACTCTTGGGATTTATAGCAGTGACATAGTGAGGATCATGTGCACCATCTACAGTAAACCCTCTTCTCTTGCCTATGGTGTAGTGCATATAGCCTTTATGTTTGCCTACAGTCTGACCATCGGTATCTAGTACTACACCTTCATGATCTATATTCATATGCTCTTGTAGTATCTCTGTATAGCTATTCTCTACAAAGCATATCTCACTGCTCTCTTTTTGTGTAGCTATATCCTCTAGTACCTCTATCTGAGCAGCGAACTTCTTGACATCATCTTTGAGCCACTCACCTAGTGGGAATATTAGGCGATTTATCACCTCTTTATGAACTTCTGCTAGGAAATAGCTCTGGTCTTTGGTCTCATCTATCGCCTTGTAGATATATCTGCCATCACTTCTGAGATAGTGTCCTGTAGATACCTTCTCTATCCCTAGAGTATCAGCGAACTCCACCATGGCACCAAACTTTATATCTCTATTGCATACAATACAAGGATTTGGCGTAGTGCCATCTCTATATCCATCTACAAAGTAGTCATAAACATCTCTACGAAATTTGGTAGATATATCATGATAGTGTATCTCAATACCCAGATAATCGGCTACTCTTTTGGCTTTACCAAAGTTTTCTACATGATATGCCTCATTGGCATGAAGTTTCATATATACACCTATTACAGTATATCCATCTCTCTGTAGTAGCATAGCAGTTACAGTAGAATCCACTCCACCACTCATACCTACTAGTACTTTTCTACTCATCTGTAAGCTCCATTATCTCTAGTGCATATTGTTTACCATATCTTACCAACTTAGCTGTGGCTATAGATTTTCCATTTTGTAGCACTACTATATTTTCTAGTGCATCTTGTGCTATGGTCACTAGCCTACTAACAGTGAAGTCACTCTCTTGTATGATAGCCATACGGCAGTAGAGTATAGTATACTTTGGTTCTGCCTTTTTTATAGATACCATTATCTCTTTTGCTGAGATAATGATAGACTTCAGACCATTGGACTCACCCAATCTAGCTTGCCCTACTATGATGTCAGATTGATATATATACAGTTTTGGCATTTTATCACCAATATCTATAATGCCCCCTACTCTCATATCACGGAGTTGGCTTTTTTTGATAGATATAGGCTCTATGGTCAAGAAGTTGTGTACCTGACTATCACTTGACATTATGAGTCTATTTAGTCTATTTGCCTGAGCATTATACATGTATCTCTCCAGCATACCTATCTACTATCATATCTTTATCAGCCACTATCAGATCATCTGGTACACTCTGCCCATTGGATATATAGCTAATAGGTATATCATGCTCCAACAAAAAGCTTACTAGCTCACCTATTCTTTTGGTCTCATCAAATTTAGTCAATATTACATTATCAATATCCAAAAATGAGAAGTGATCATACACCACCTCTATATCCTCTCTCTTGGCTGTAGCTGATATCACTAGGCTAGTCTCTATATCATACTCTTGAGAGCTCTTTAGAAACTCTATAGTCTTTATGAGTTTGGTAGTGTCATACGGTGAGATACCTGCCGTGTCAATGATGACCACATCATAGCTACTAAGCCCCTTTAGAGTCTCTAGAAATATATCTACATCTTTGACTCTCACATGATCTATCTCCATATGTTTGGCATAGTGACCTAGCTGTTCAAATGCACCTACTCTAAATGTATCTAGATTTATCAGTGCTACTTTGAGATTCTTCTTCATCAAGAGTGAGTATCTTGCAGCTAGCTTGGCTGTAGTAGTAGTCTTGCCCACACCTGTGGAGCCTATGAGCATAATAGTTTTCTTCTCATCTATTACCTCTGGTTTGACCTTGATACCAGCCTCTATCTCCTCTAATATATATGAGAAGAGTAGATTAGAGTCGGTGAGTAGCTCCTCATCTGAGATGGAGCTGATAGTAGTATCTAGCCAATCTTTGGATATACCACTCCCTAGTATAATCTCTTCTATCTTAGCTAGTTCATTATTACTAGCAGTAGGATTCATCAGCTCTCTCATCTTCTCTAGCTTTGATTTGAGATCACCTATCTCACTGGCTAGCTCCTCCTCTTCATCTATACCTATACTCCTGAGGAAATCATCCTCTGGTACAGAGACTGTTATCTTGGAGACTAGCTTACCATCTGAGCCCTTTATCTGTATAGCACTTAGTAATTTCAGCTCACTGAAATACCCATACTTCTCTTTAGCTAATTCAAAAGCTTCTCTGGGGTCATTGGCTACAAATGTCTCTTTAACCATCTTATGCCTTTCATCTTCTTTAGTGGTATCAGTACCGAATCTCTCTCGCTCCAATGGGGATGAGGCAGTACTAAATCTTCTCTATTTATCTCTCTATTTTCATAAAATATAATATCTATATCCAAGGTTCTAGGTGCATTGGCAAAGCTCCTAACTCGTCCAAACAGCTTCTCTACTCTTAGTACATATCTCAATATCTCTCTAGGGCTCAAAAATGTTTTGATGTGTATCGTGGCATTATAAAAATCACTCTGATCATAGTATCCAAATGGTGGATTTTTGAGTATTGGTGATGTCTCCACAATACATAGATATGGTGATTGTACCAAAAAAAAATAAAGATGCTCAAATCTACGCACCATATCACCAACATTACCGCCAACTCCCAATAGTACATTGTAGTTATATTTGCTATATTTAGTTACTCTACTAGATGATTTTAGTAGTGGATAGTGATCAGATAGATATATACTATTAGCATCTTTTTCAGGAAGTTTGAGTCGCATAATTACAGCCTTTTCTTATAGTTTGTGATTATAACATACAATGTAATAGAGCTTCCCTAGAGATTAATTATCTAAATATATCTTCATACAAAGCGATTTTGGATATAATATTTTCGATTTTTATCACTAGAAATAGGATAATACAATATAATATTTTAGGAAAATAATATGAATATATTTGATGACGATGATTTTATGATGACTACACCAAAGGCAAACTACTTTTCTGTGGCAAAAACAGCTAACCAAAATATAGTAGAGATGGAGCTTGAAAAGATGATGCAGAGACTAGCAGTAGCAGAAAAAATGCTAGAAGAGAGAGACCTAGAGGATGAGCATGATAAACTACTCAAATCTATGGTAATAGACCAAGAGTTAGAGGATAGAACAAATAGTCTGTTCATAGAACTAGTAGGCAATATAGTAACACAGTGTGAGTAGTCATATGCCAATTAGTAGCAATCCACTAGAGGCAGTGGAGAGAAAAATAGAGCAGTTTATAGATGAGCTTGATGATAGTGGTATCAAAAGCCTATATGGCAAACTACCTCATGGCAAGAGACTCAGAGCAAAGCTCATACTCAAAATTGCAGGAGAGTCACTAAAAGTAGTCAAAACAGCCTCCATAGTAGAGATGATTCACGCAGCTAGTCTACTGCATGATGATGTGATAGATGATGCATATACCCGTAGAGGCAAACTATCACTCAATGCAATCTATGGGAGCAAAACTGCTATTATGTTTGGAGATATACTCTACTCCAAAGGCTTTTATGAGCTTAACAATATAGATAAGGAAGTATCACTGGTCATATCCAATGCCGTTGTACAGCTAAGTCTAGGTGAGAGAAATGATATAATCTTATCTAATTCTTTCAACCATGATAGGGATAAGTATCTCAAGATGATATACCAAAAGACCGCTTCGCTCATGGAAGCTAGTGCTGAGGCAGCTGCGATACTAGCAGGCAAATCTAGAGAGCCGTATAGAGTCTATGGACGCAATTTAGGAGTAGCTTTTCAGATGATAGATGATATACTAGATATTACTCAAGACTCCAAACAGCTTGGCAAACCTGCCATGCATGATTTTGCAGAGGGTAAAGCCACTTTGCCATATATATATCTATATGAGTCTCTAGATATAGATGAGAAACAACATCTACTAAGCCTACACAAAAAAGTCATAGATACACAGTCAGCAGAATGGATATCTGATATGATTACTAAGCACAATATAGTGGCTAGATGTTACCAAGAGGCAAAAGAGTTGATAGATGAAGCAGTAACGCTTATGCATAATGAGGGTGAAGAGTCTTTAGAACAGATAGCCACTGCCATGATAGATAGGAGTTTTTGATGAATTATCAAGTAGTTAGTTTCAACTATAAAAAGTGTGATCTAGAGGGTAGAGAAAAAGTATCTTTCAAGAGTGATGAGTCTATTAGAGAGTATCTACGGTTACTTACTAGCTTTGATTTCATACTAGAGGCATTTGTAATAAACACTTGCAACCGCATAGAGGTAGTAGCAGCTACTAGAGACAACTTCTCTACATACCATACAATACTAGGAATTCTTAGCAAGACTACGGGAGCTAGTTTCTCATGGCTAGAGGAGATGGCTCTAGACCTTGAAGACAAAGATGCTATTACTCATATCTTCTCTGTAGTCTCATCTCTAGACTCTCTTGTCATTGGTGAAGCACAGATTACAGGGCAGGTCAAAGATGCCTTCAAGTTCTCATATGACAACGGTACAGCAGGCAAAGAGCTCAACCGTGTCATTAGCTACGCAGTGAAATGTGCAGCAGAGGTGAGAAATGTCACTAATATATCTCAAAATCCAATCTCCATAGCCTCTGTAGCAGTTGCACAAGCTCAAGAGGAGATGAACGGAAGCTTATCTGGAATGACTGGTATTGTAGTAGGTAGTGGTGATATGGGTAGACTAGCAGCCAAACACCTACTAAGAAGCAAAGCCGATGTAGTTATCCTTTCGCGAACACGCTCAAAGAGTGATACACTAGTAAAGGAGCTAGGCGAGAATGCTAGAGCAGACGATATAGAGAAGCTACCCAAATATCTCAATAGATATAGGCTACTGTTCACTGCCACTTCATCAAATGAACCTGTCATAACAAATAGTATGATAGAGGATATGAAGATCAATAGACTATGGTTTGATATGGCAATTCCTCGAGATATCGAAGAGCTAGAGGACAAAAGTATCAAGCTATATCGTATAGATGATCTACAAAATATATCCAAAAGTAATCATGCTCTCAGACAAGAACAAGCTATCAAAGCTACAGAAGTAGTGAACAGATATACAGATGAGTTTTATCAGTGGCTTCAAGCTCTTACTGTGGAGCCCGTCATCAAAAGAATGAGACTCTCCATAGATGAGGTGATAGCAGGTGAGGTAAAAAGGTCTATCAAAAAAGGATATCTACCAGAGGCGTATAGTGACAATGCTACAAAGATGATAAAACAGGTATTTGACAAATATCTACACCAACCTAGCCATAATATTCGTGAATTAGCAAAAGATAGTGATGGCCAAAATATCATAGATGCATTTAAAGCAATATTCGATATAAATACAGACGATTCAGACCCACAAAAATATAAAAAACCATCTCCAGAGATGATAAAAAGACTAAAAGGAGAAGATATATGAGATTTTCACAACTCTTGATACCTACAACTAAAGATGCACCAAGTGATGCTGTACTACCTAGCCATATATTCCTCACAAGAGCTGGATATATACAGAGTGTAGGTAGTGGACTATACAACTACCTACCACTAGGCAAGAGAGTACTAGACAATATCAGACAAGTGGTCAAAGAGGAGCTAGACAAAGCTTCATGCCAAGAGGTAGAGCTATCATTTGTAACACCATCAGCACTATGGAGTGAGAGTGGGAGACTAGAGAAATATGGCAAGGAGCTACTCAGACTAAAAGATAGAAAAAATAATGACTTTGTACTAGGCCCCACTCATGAAGAGATGATGGTAAACCTAGTTCGCCAGACTGTCAAAAGCTACAAGCAACTTCCTATTAATCTCTATCAGATAAAGACAAAATTTAGAGATGAAATAAGACCAAGATTTGGTCTCATGAGAGGTAGAGAGTTTCTCATGAAAGATGGGTACAGCTTTGCCAAAGATGAAGAGGGTATGAGAGCTGATTTTGATAATATGGAGAGGACATATAGCCGTATATTTGAACGATTAGGGCTTGACTATCGTATAGTAGAGGCGGATAGTGGTGCGATAGGTGGAAGTGGTAGCAAAGAGTTCATGGTCATTGCAGATAGTGGTGAAGATACCATAGTAGTATGTGATAGCTGTGAGTATGGTGCCAATATAGAGGCCGCCAAGCGTAAAGCTGTAGTATGTGCAGAGGAGGAACCAGAGATGAACCCTGGTAATTTTCTGACCAAAGATATTAGCACTATAGAAGCACTAAGTGCGTTTTTCCATATAGATCCATACTATATACTCAAAACTGTAGCCAAAAAAGCTCTATATGATGAAGGGGTAACAAAAGTAGTACTATTTGCACTCAGAGGTAGTGATGAGCTAGAAGAGACCAAAGCATGTAATGCTGTCAATGCCAATGAGCTACTAGATATCACAGAAAATGAGCTAGTAGATGCTGGTTTAGTAGCTGGGTATATGGCTCCTATTGCTCTACCAGATGATATAGTAGTAGTGTATGATGAGGCACTTAAAGATGCCAAAAACATGATATCAGGGGCAAATAAAAAAGACTATCACTATATAGGATTCAATACAACGGGCTATGATGGAGCTTTTTACGATATAGTAGCTGTACAAGCTGGTGATGGCTGTCCTAGATGTAGTGGAACTCTCAAACATACAAAAGGTATAGAGGTGGGACATATATTCCAACTAGGTACTCAATATAGTGCACCACTAAAAGCTGAGTTCTTGGATGAAAATGGCAAGAGCCAACCATTTGTAATGGGTACTTATGGTATAGGTGTGAGTAGATTATTGGCTGCCATCATAGAACAAAATCATGATGAAAAAGGATGTATCTGGACAAAAGAGTCTACACCATTTGCTGTACATATTATCATATCCAATATCAAAGATGATAGCCAGAGAGAGATGGGAGAAAAGCTATACAAAGAGCTAGTAGACAAGGGAGTCAGTGTCTTACTAGATGATAGAAAAGAGCGATTTGGCTTCAAGATAAAAGATTATGAGCTCATAGGCATTCCTACAGCTATTGTAATAGGCAAGAAATTAGTAGATGATAAAGTAGAAATAATAGCTAGAGATGGTTTGGTCAAGAGTGAGATAGATTCATCAGAGATACTAGATGTTATCTTGAGGAGTATCTAGTGATATTTGGCGTAGTACCTCTATTTTTTTTAGAGCTATTTATCTCTATGAAAGTAGGAGATATCATAGGATTTATGCCTAGTGTATTATGGATTATGCTTACTATGTTTTTGGGTATCACTGCTCTTAGACTATCTCCATATACATTTATGGGTAACCTAAGATCTATGCAGATGGGTAAACTAGATATAGCCACTGCCAACAAAGCCAGTGTCTCATATCTAGTAGGTGCCATACTCCTGATAGTACCAGGTGTTGTAGGTGATGCGGTCGGCACTATTTCATTACTATATAGTTTCTATTTACAAATGTTAGCTAAAATTAGACCGTCGCAAAATATAAATATGAAACAAAACCAAGGAGAAGATAATGTCATTGATGTCGAAATTATTGATTAGTACTGCTGTGATTACAGTAAGTATAAGTGCAGGAACATTTGATTTAACAAACTATATAAAAAAAAATATAGTTAAAAACCCCGATGTAAAGGTAGTAAAGGTAAAGACCACTACTACTAGAACTATACCTAACAATCCAAATTGGAAAGCATACCTAGCTATTGTAGAACTCAAATATAAAGGCAAAGATATACAAGAGCCTATGACTATATTTGTAGATGAAAAAGCTGGTCTAGTAAGTATGGATCTCATGGATGCCAATAGTGGAAAAAGCTACAAAAGATCTATGAAGCCAGATATTCCAAATAGCTACTATGATGATGCCCACCTAATATCAGGCAAAAGTAGTGCTAAGCATAAAATGGTAGTATTCTCAGATCCGCAGTGTCCATTCTGTATAGAGTTTGTGCCAGGAGCATTAAAGGACTTTGCTACCAAAAAGGGTGATGTAGCTCTATACTATTATCATATGCCTCTAATTCGTCTACATCCTGTCTCAGAAGTACTTACAAGAGTTATGGAAGTTCTACAAAAAGAGGGTAAAACTGCTGATGCTATGAAGATGTATAGTCTCAAGATACCAGCAAAAGAGAAGAGCGTAGATAAGATATTAGCTGCTATCAAGAAGCAACTCAATATCGAAGTATCAAAAGATGCAATATCTAAACCCAAGATTAAAAAAGTGGTCAAAGATGATATAAAGAAGGCAAAAGCTATGATGATAAATGGCACACCTACAATATATTTTGACGGTAAATTTGATCAAACTAGATCACAATATAAAACATATCTAAAATAAAGGTAAAAAGTGGAGAAGATAGTTATAGCTACTCGTGCAAGTGCATTAGCACTATGGCAGGCGTACCATATCAAAGACAGAATTGAGAATAGCTTTCCTGATATTAGTGTAGAGCTAAATGAGATTACAAGCAGAGGAGACAAGATACTAGATAAGCCTCTAGCCCTCATAGGTGGCAAAGGTCACTTCACCAAAGAGCTAGAGGATGAGATGCTAGCAGGTAATGCCGATATAGCTGTACACTCTCTCAAAGATGTACCTACATATATCCCAGATGGACTAGAGCTAGTAGCTATCACTCAGAGACAAGACCAAAGTGACCTATTTCTATCTCATAAGTATGCATCATTTGAGGAGCTACCTCATGGTGCTGTAGTAGGTACTACAAGCCTCAGACGAAGAATGCAGATACTAGAGAAGAGACCTGACCTCAAAGTGAAAGATTTGAGAGGAAATGTCAACACTAGACTCAGAAAGCTATCTGAGGGTATGTATGATGCTATCATACTAGCATATATTGGTCTATTTAGATTGGACTTAATCAAAGATATACCATTTAGCCAAAAGCTAGAGTTTATGATACCACCAATGGGACAAGCCTCACTAGGTATTGAGATAGTTAGTGCCAATCCCATGACAAGAGAGATTGCTATGAGTCTCAATGACACTTCTAGCCAGCTCTGTGCTCAGATAGAGAGGGACTTTGTATCCAAAATAGGTGCAGGCTGTTCTGCTCCTGTAGCTATCAATGCCACTATATCCAATGATAAGCTCACACTCAGAGCGATGATAGGCTACCCTGATGGTACCAATATCATGCATGAGACTTTAGTGAAACCTATAGATAATTGTAAAGATAGTGGAAATGAGATAGCTCAGCTTATGATTGAGAG
>Ga0256826_1001541_pt1 | contig 14298 bp, 15 predicted proteins | sample CV79metaG_FD_185975 | JGI IMG/M metagenome (GOLD analysis project Ga0256826, IMG submission 185975) | Hydrothermal vent microbial communities from East Pacific Rise, Pacific Ocean - CV79 | ecosystem: Environmental > Aquatic > Marine > Hydrothermal vents | place: Pacific Ocean: East Pacific Rise...
ATCTCATCAGTTGTAGCAAAAAGTTCTAAATAAATTGAATAATTAATGATAACACCTCAATAAGAAATACTGCTATAAATAGCCTTACCATACCATTTAAAACAGATATAGGAATAGCTGTATAACGACTCTGTGTTTTTAATCCACTATAAATAGGTATAAGCATAACTATAAAACCAAATGCAAAACTTTTTAAGACTAAAGTCACTATATCACCTATTTCAATAGCATTTAAAAGAAGATATTTATAGGTATTAAAATCCATATTCATATATATAAAAGTGAAAATATAACCACTCGTAAGCATAATAATAGCAAATAAAATAGACAAAAATATAATACTTACAATACCACTAATTATGCGTGGTAAAAAAAGATAGTCTATTAGATCTATATTATACTCTTTTAAAGTGTTGAGTTCTTTGTTAACACTCATCACCGCTATTTCTGTATTTATAGCAGCCCCTGAACGCAAAGAGATAAGCAGAGTAGTAAAAAAAGGTGCAAACTCATCAATAACAAATGTAATAATGATAGAACCTATCTCTGATTGTAGTGAATATTGAGTAGCTAGGTAGATAACTACACCTATAATAACAGATCCAAATAGGAATGCCATAGAGATAAAGACAGGGATAACACCAATGGCAGTAAAATATATCTGTTTTGTTAAGACCATTCGCATAGCAGGATTATAACTTTTTGGATTTATCAAATGCAGACATATTAGAAATGTAAAATGACCTATTTCAAATATAGCAGCAAATGCATTAATAGTTTTCTCACCTAGCTTCTCTATAAAGTACATTTAACCTACACCTAACTTATGTTTTAAATATTATTGCACAAACAATATTAAACCTTAGTATAAAGCCAAGTTCTCTTTTGATAAACATACCAATATATCAACCCTTTTATGAGGGTTTCTACATTCATAATGATAAAGATAGTAACTACACCATATCCCATTTCATAAGCGATATAAGAAGGAACTACTCGTAAAAACCATAAACTTAGTACATTTATTTTTAGTGTTGTTTTTGTAGCTCCTGCCCCACGAAGTGCAGCTGAGTATACAAACATAATAGCGAGTGGGATCTGAGCAAGGCCTACTAAGATAAGGTACTTAGAAGCAACAATAATAGTAGCCGAGTCTTGTGTAAAAAAACTTACTAAATACTCTGGAAACATTATAAGAAAAACCCCTACACTTCCCATAAATATATAAGCTATTCGACCACTAATAACTCCCATATTATAAGCTTTATCAAAAGCATTTGCTCCTATATTTTGTCCCACAAGAGCCATACCAGCGATAGCAAATCCAAACCCAGGCATAAAAGCGATACCCTCGATGCGAAGACCTACTTGATACCCTGCAAGTTCTGCTGTTCCATAAGCTGTGATGATAGAGACGAAAACTAAAAAACTCATACTCGATATACCACGGTCAAGAGCTGCACCCCAACCAACATTCCAAACACGGACTAAATCCTTTACTCTTATTAGAGGAAGAAAATCTAACTTTGAGTTCATCTTTTTGATAAGTATGAAATAAGCTACAACATTAAAGGCATATGCGATAACTGTTGCAATTGCAGCCCCTTCTATTCCCATCGCTTCAAATCCAAAGTGTCCAAAGATTAAGACATAGTTTAAAGCAGCGTTTAGAGCGGCTGAAAAAAGTTTTATATAGAGTGAACTCTTTGTATCGCCTGCTGCTGAGAGTGCATTGTAAAGTAGGTTATCTATAAAAATTACTACTATTCCAAGAGAAAGAATTTGAAAGTATGCACCACCAAGTGCAACTACATCAGCTTGTGCTCCCATAAGCTCATAAATAGCATGACTACCAAAATAACCACCAATAGTTACAAATACAGAGAGAATTACCGCAAATATAGTAAGTGCATAGAGAAGTGCAGATGCCCGACGCTTACGGCCTTGACCGATAAAACGAGAGATTAGAGCATTTCCTCCTACTACATAAAGTGTCATTAAAACATTGATGATCATCATAAACTGCATACTCATTCCAACTGCCCCAAGTGCAGCCGTAGAGATTATACCAACCATCAACATATCTATAAGAACTTGAAGAATATCTACAAGGTGTTTAAGTGCAGCAGGAATAGCAAGAGAAAATACTTTTTTAGTATCGCTTGAGATCAATCCAATAATGGAGCAACCTTTTGGATCTCTTGCATAAGTGCATCTTTTGTATCAAATACTAGAGTTGTTCTATCTTTTACGTCTTCATTAAGTGGTGTAAAGTCAAAAACTAAAACATAATGCACTATTTTCACCTTATCGCCATACAACTCTTCCCACTCCAGACTCATTTCAGCTACTTCACCTTGCATGTCTACAACAACTGCGGGGTAAAGTCTTGTAATTTTACTAAGGTCTAGGTTACCCTCTTTTGATTTATATATCAATCTTTTTCCTTTTATATATATTTATATTCATCTATTAATTTCATCTATATTTTTTGTTTTTATAAGCCATTGGAAGTATATGGCTCCAACTAAAAAACCAACTCCCATAAAAACTGCTATCATCTCAAGAGTAACATTTTTTGTAGCTAAAAATCCTATCATGAAAGAGGTGAAAGCTGCTGAACCCAAAAAGAGCATATCGTTGTATGCCACTATACGGCCATAATATTTCTCTTCTATATTTTTTTGAAGAAGTGTATAAGTGTAAGACCATAGGGTTGTGGTAAAAAGCCCTACTACAACACTAGCACCAAGAGATAGATAAAAATCATGCATAAGCAGTGCCCATAACATTATAGAAAATGCTTGAAAAACAAAGACATAAACTATAAACTGATTTTTAAGATACTTATTTAAAAAAATGGGGCCTATTACTAGACCTACTGCACGAGCACTATGTAAAAGTCCAAGTGCTAAAGATGTAGCTATAATACCTGCATAATATTTATCTACCATTAGAGCAACAAGAGCATCAAACGCAGTCAGACCTAAAAAAGCATGAATTAGCATCAAGTGAATTGCAAGTGGATTTTTTTTCAAGTAAGCAAAAGTATCTTTCATCATCTCTAGAAGGTTTTCATTATTATGAATAACATCTACTTCTATTTTGAGACTTTGCAGCATAAAAAATGCAACTACAAACATCATCGCATCTAAAATAAATGCCACTTTTACACCCAAGTAGTAAACGACAAAACCACTAATTGCCATCCCCAAAGTATAAGAAAATGACCAAATTATGGAGTGAAGTTCATTTGCTTTTTGAAGTTTATCTCCATCAAGTATTTTTGGAAGAAGAGACATTTCAGTTGTAAAGTAAAATGAAGCGGCTGCCATTTTTAAAAAAATAAGAGTGTAAAGAAGCCATAAATCTGAAATATTTGTAATAAAAATTAAAAAGAAAGTAGCAAATATCTCTACTGTAATAAGTAATAGCATTAGTATTTTAGGCTTAACAGTGTCTATAATCGTTCCAGAAAATGGTGCCTGAATAACACCAGCTAAAAAGTGAAGCATTGCCACAAATGCCACTACTTCAGGAGAAACTTTCATCTCAAGTAAAAGTGTATAAATGGCCACATTAGAGAACCATGCCCCGAAGTATGCGATAAGTTGAATAGTTGACAACCGTCTTAAAACTGTGTTAGATTTGAGTAATTCTAGGTATGCATTCATAAGTACTAGATTATCATAAAAAAGCATACGAAATAAAAACATTTAAATTTTGCATAAATTTTGTTAAAGTTATTTTTTTTAATGTCGATATGTTGTGTAATAACTATATCGTTTAAAAGATTAAGGAGCACGTCATGGATGGCATAGCAAATGTTGCAAGACAACAACAATCACAAGTAAGTTCGCCAGATACTCAGGGAAGAGCAGCAGCACAAGTTCAACAACAAGTTCAACAGCCACAACAACAGGAAAATGTTGTAAAACAGTTGCAAGAAGAAGTCTCTTCAACTAAAATAAATACTGAAAATGATGTAAAAAATTTAGTTGATCAACTTAATAAAGCAATGGCACCAATGAATACAAATTTAAAATTTGGAGTAGATTCTCAAGATGTCTTTTTTGTATCTGTAATCGAATCTGAAACAAGTAAACTAATTAGAAGATTTCCTGCGGAACAAGCAGCTGATTTCCTTCCTAAAATGCAAGAAGTATCAGGCATGTTATTTGACTCAAGAGGGTAAATAAACTACCCTCTTAGTCCTCTTTAATTTAATTTAAACCACTCTATCATAAACATAAAATCAAAACTAACCATATCTTAATATTCTTTATAGTAAAATCGCGGTAATTATTTCTCTAATAAAGGGTTTTTTATATGAAAAAAGACGTTAAAAAAGTAGTCCTTGCCTATTCTGGTGGACTTGATACTAGTATTATTTTAAAATGGTTACAAGATGAGTATAAAGCTGAAGTTATTACTTTTACTGCTGATCTTGGTCAAGGTGAAGAAGTTGAGCCTGCTCGTCAAAAAGCTCTTGACAATGGTATAAAACCAGAAAATATATTTATTCTTGATGTTCAAGAAGAGTTTGTAAAAGATTATGTTTTCCCTATGTTTAGAGCAAATGCTATTTACGAGGGAGAGTACTTACTAGGTACATCTATCGCTCGTCCACTTATCGCTAAAAAGCAGATAGAAATTGCCCAAAAGATGGGTGCTGATGCAGTAAGCCATGGTGCTACTGGAAAAGGGAATGACCAAGTAAGATTTGAACTTGGATACCTTGGACTTAATCCAGATATCACAGTAATCGCACCATGGAGAGAGTGGGACTTAAACTCGAGAGAAAAACTTTTAGCTTATGCAAGAGAGCATGGAATCAATATCGATCAAAAACATATTGATTCTGATGGTAACCCAACTGTTAGCCCGTACTCTATGGATGCTAACCTACTTCACATCTCTTATGAAGGTCTTCACTTAGAAAACCCTATGAATGAGCCAGAAGAGTCTATGTGGTTATGGACAACAAGTCCTGAAAATGCACCAGACAAGCCAGAATATATTACTATTGGCTATAAAAATGGTGATCCTATCTCTATTGATGGTAAAGAGTTAAGCCCAGCAACTATGCTTAGAACACTTAATGAGTATGGAAATAAACATGGTATTGGTAGACTTGACATCGTTGAAAATAGATTTGTTGGTATGAAAGCTCGTGGTTGTTATGAAACACCAGGTGGAACAATCATGATTAAATCACACCGTGCTATAGAATCTATCTGTTTAGACCGTGAAGAAGCTCATATGAAAGATGGAATGATTGCTAAATATGCTGAACTTATCTATAACGGTTTTTGGTTCTCACCCGAGCGTGAAATGATGCAAGCTGCTATAGATACTACACAAAAGTATGTAGAGGGAAATGTAAGACTTAAACTTTACAAAGGTAATGTTGAAGTTGTCGGACGTGAATCTGATATGTCACTTTACTCTGAAGAGCACTCAACATTTGAAGAAGATGAAGTTTATAATCAAAAAGATGCTGAAGGCTTTATTCGTCTTAATGCACTTAGAAGAATTATTGCAGGAAAAAAGAGAGGAACTAAATAATGAGTATGATAAAAATAGATATGAATTCACCAGAGTTTATCGAAAGAATGGAAAAAACTGTTAAATTTACTGACAAAGTAATTAAACAGTTCGGCTGGGAATATAATCCACAAGAAGAGGTAAATGAAGGTGTACAGATGGGTCTTGCTCGTAACAAGATGATGTACAACAAACTTTTTTGCCCATGTTTTATGGTTGAAGAGGTAGATGGGAAACCACAATCTGTAGATAACAGAACTTGTCCATGTACGCCAGCGATAGAGAAAGAGATTCCTGAAACGGGTGCTTGTCACTGTGGTATCTTCTGTACTCCAGAGTTTGCAGCTGCTAAACGTATCGAACTTGGCATGGAAGAAGCTGTTCATACTCACTCACGCGGTCTTACAAAAGAAGAGTGTGCACAACTTGTTGATCAAAGTGAACTTGACCCTGATGAAATGATGGCTCTTCTTGAAGCTAGAGACTTAGGTATGGTTAACTTCACACTTGTAGATGTTCGTGAGCATATGGAGTGGCAAATGGGCCATATCAAAGGCGCTGATAAACTTGTTCCAACTTCTTCATTTTTCCAGACTTGGGATGAAGCAAAACTTGGTAAAGAAGAAAACATCATTCTTTACTGTCATGTTGGTAGTCGTTCTGCACATGTTGCAAGAATCCTTACAGATATGGGTTACTCAAAAATCGGTAACTTAACACACGGTATCGTTTCTTACGGTGGCGAGAAAGAGAGATAATATGAAAGTACTTTTAATTAAAGATGTAAAAAGCCTTGGTAAAAAAGGTGAGGTAAAAGAAGTGAAAGATGGTTACGGCAAAAACTTTTTAATTGGGAAGGGTTTTGCTCGCCACGCAACACCAGAAATCTTAGCACAACATGCTCAAGATGAACTCATTGTTGCTGAAAATCTTGAAAAAGAAGTAAGTGCACTAAAAGAAATAGCGAAGCAACTTGATAAATGTGAAATCATCATCACTAAAAAACTAGGTGATAATGGTCATCTTTTTGGTGGTGTAACTAAAGATGAAGTAGCTCATGCACTAAAAGAGCAACATAACATTGAAATAGATAAGAAACATATCACTGATAAAGTATCTATAAAAACTGTTGGTGAACATGACCTTGACCTTAAACTTGGCCACGGTCTACATGCTACACTTCATGTCGATGTTCAAGGGGAATAATTATTAATGTTTGATGCTACTACTATTCTCGCCTATAAAGGCAAAAACAGAGCTGTTATAGGTGGTGATGGTCAGGTAACCTTTGGAGATTCAGTTCTTAAAGGAAATGCAACAAAAATTCGTACACTTCATCACGGCAAAATCTTAGCTGGTTTTGCTGGAAGTACTGCTGACGCATTTAATCTCTTTGATATGTTTGAAGAGTTTTTAGAGAACAAAAAAGGAGACTTACTTAAGTCTGTTGTTGAGTTCTCTAAGGCTTGGAGAAAAGACAAGGTTCTTCGTCGTCTTGAAGCTATGATGATAGTTTTAAATAATGACCATATTTTCATACTTACGGGGAATGGTGATGTTGTCGAACCACAGGATGGAGAGATTGCTTCTATCGGTAGTGGTGGGAACTACGCTATATCTGCCGCACGTGCACTTAAAAAACATGCCTCACTTGATGAAGAGACTCTTGTAAAAGAGAGTCTTTCAATTGCTGCGGATCTCTGTATTTACACTAACCATAATATCAAAACTCTTATTTTAGAGGACTCTAAATAATGAACTTAACTCCAAAAGAGATAGTAGCTTACCTAGATGACTACGTCATAAGTCAAAATGATGCAAAAAAAACAATTGCATTAGCACTACGTACACGATACAGAAGAATGCAACTTGATACAGAGATGCAAAATGAAATAATGCCAAAAAATATCTTGATGATAGGTTCTACGGGTGTTGGAAAGACTGAAATATCTAGAAGACTTGCAAAAATGATGCGTGTTCCATTTATTAAAGTAGAAGCTTCAAAATACACAGAAGTTGGTTTTGTTGGTCGTGATGTAGAGTCTATGATAAGAGACCTTGTTGTAAACTCAATAAGCATTGTAAAAGCGGAACAAGAAGAGGAGAATAAAGCAAAGATAGAAAACTATGTACTGAATAAAATAGTAGAAAAACTTCTTCCCCCTCTTCCTGAATCAGCAAGTGAAAGTAAAAAAGATGATTATCAGCTACTTTTAGCATCGATGGAAAAAAGAGTTGAATCTGGTGAAATGGATGATAAAACGATAGAACTTGATATCGCAAAACTAAATATAGAGTTTGATGACAGTGGTCTTCCCCCAGAAATGGCAAAAGTCCAAGAGAGCTTTTCTAAAGTTTTTGCAAGTATAAACAAAGAAGATAACAAAAGAGAAGTTACGATTAAAGAAGCAAAAACACTTCTTAAACAAGAAGCAAGCCATAAACTTCTTGATTCTGCACAGGTTAATGCTGAGGCTCTTAAACGTGCAGAAGATGGTGGAATTATTTTTCTCGATGAGATAGATAAAATTGCCCTAAGTGAAAAATCTGCTGGAAGAAATGACCCATCAAAAGAGGGTGTTCAACGCGATTTACTTCCGATAGTAGAAGGGAGTAGTGTTTCAACAAAGTATGGAACTATAAATACCGACCATATACTTTTCATAGCAGCTGGTGCATTTCATGTAAGTAAACCAAGTGACCTAATCCCTGAACTTCAAGGACGTTTTCCACTTCGAGTTGAGTTAGAATCACTTACAGAAGAGACACTCTATCAAATCCTTACACAAACACAGAACTCACTACTCAAACAGTACGAAGCACTTCTTAGTGTTGAGGGTGTATGTCTAAAGTTTGAAGATGAGGCTATTAGAGCTATAGCAAAGCTCTCTCATCGTGCAAATGAAATTACAGAGGACATAGGTGCTCGACGTCTCCATACTGTCTTAGAAAAAGTGCTAGAAGAGATCAGCTTTAATGCTGATGAACACAAGGACGAAGAGATAGTGATAACAGCTACACTCGTTCATGAAAAACTTGACGAAGTTGTTGAAGATGACGACCTCTCAAGATATATATTATAACTAATACATAAAAACACATAATAAGGTAATAACTATGAGCAGAGCTGGTTTCGTTTCTCTAATTGGTCGTCCAAATGCAGGTAAAAGCACCCTAATGAATTCACTTCTTGGTGAAAAAATAGCAATGGTAAGTCAAAAAGCAAATGCTACAAGACGTCGGTCAAATGCCATTGTTATGGTTGAAGATACACAGATAATATTTGTAGACACACCAGGACTCCATGAGAGAGAAAAAATTCTTAATCAGTTTATGATGGATGAGGCTTTAAAAGCTATGGGTGACTGCGACCTCATTATATATCTAGCACCTGTAACAGACAGTGTTGAGCATTATGAAAAATTTTTAAAACTCAACAAAAAAAACACTAAACATATCATCGTAATAAGTAAAATAGATCAGGTAAAACAGGAAAAACTCTTTAAAACTATTGCTTCATACAATCAGTTTGCAGAGCATTTTGAAGCACTTATACCTGTAGCTATCCCTAGAAAAGTTGGTCATGAAGATTTACTCAAAGTGATCTGTAAAAACCTCCCTGAGTCACCATTCCTTTTTGATCCAGAAGATTTAACAAGTGAGCTTGTTCGTGATATATATGCTGGTTTTATTCGTGAAGGAATTTTTGAAAATGTTAGTGATGAAGTACCTTATGAATCAGATGTAATCATTGAGAGTATTGATGAAGAGGATCATGTTGATATCATTAGTGCTATGATTATTATAGAAAAAGAGTCTCAAAAAGGAATAATTATTGGAAAAGGTGGTGATTCTATAAAACGTATAGGGAAATCAGCTCGTGAAAAGATAGAGAGACTTAGTACTAAAAAAGCCTACCTAAACCTTCAGGTTGTTGTGAAAAAAGGCTGGACTAAAGATGTAAACTTTTTAAAAGAGATAGGTTATGATAGTGCTAAATAAGATCTATTACCTTCTTCTAATTACAGGTTTTATTCTTCTATCAAATCCTCTTTTAGCAGATACCTTAACTCAATATAGACTTCATGGTATAAAAAACTTAGAGAAACAACTAGATAGTGATCTATCACAACCTGAGTATTGGAACAGTTATTTAAAAAATATAGATACTCATTTTGGATATATTGAATCTTATAATAATATCCTTACTTGTGACAAATCTGGTTCTACATTATCTCTTTACATGAAAGATGCTGATAATACATATTCACTGACTAAAGAGTACAGTGCTTTTACAGGTAAGATGAAAGGTGATAAGGTCAAAGAAGGTGACTTAAAAACACCTGTTGGCATTTACACAATTACGAAAAAAATCTCAAAAGTTGACTCATTTTATGGACCTATGGCATTTGTTACATCTTATCCAAACATTTATGATCGATATAGAGGAAAAAATGGTTCAGGTATATGGATACATGGACTACCTATTGAGCAGATAAGGGATAAATTCACTAAAGGTTGTATAGCAATTAACAACCCTAGTATTGAATGTTTAGATAGAAACATTGATATAGATAAAACAGTTTTAATCATAAATGAAGAGGAGTCTCAAAAAGAGGTATCAAAAACTACTCTTGCAACTGTACTTGCAGAACTTTATTCGTGGCGATTTGCTTGGTTATATAATGATTCAACTACATACTTAAACTTTTATGATAAAGAGTTTCTAAGATTTGATGGTATGAATCTGAAAAATTTTAAAAACTATAAAAAAAGAGTATTTAACAAACAAGAAAAAAAGACCATTCTCTTTAATAAAATAAATGTAATGCCCTACCCAAATAAAGAGAATATGTTTAAAATTACATTTTTTGAAATATATAAATCTAATAGTTTTGCATTTAATGGAAATAAAGTTTTAATAATTAAGCTTGTTGATAAAAAAATGAAAATTATTACTGAGAAATAGATGAAATTAGTTTTAGCAGTCCTTTTACTTTTCAATCTATCCCTCTTTGCAAAAATTCAGTTAATTAAGAAAGAAAATAGTGATTCAAATACGACTCTTTTAGTAATTGCTGGTATTCATGGGAATGAGCCAGGTGGATATTTTGCTGCATCAATTCTTGCTACACATTACACTATAACCTCTAAAAACTTATGGATAGTTCCAAATCTAAACCAAGAGAGTATAAAAAGAAATAGACGTGGTATTTATGGGGATATGAATAGGAAATTTTCACATGTGAAAAAGCATGATAAAGATAAAGCTATTATAAAAGAGATTAAAAAAACTATATTAGATCCACAAGTTTCTCTTGTCTTAAACCTGCATGATGGACATGGTTTTTATAGAAAAAAACACCAAGGAAGTATATTTAACCCTAATGCCTGGGGACAAACATGTGTTATTGATCAATGTAATTTAAAAACAGAACAACCTTTTGGAAGTTTAAACGATATTGCAATAAGTGTAAAAAATAGTATTAATAAAAAACTCTTAAAAGAGCATCATAGTTTTGATGTAAAAAATACTAATACAAAATATGAAGATGAAGCGATGCAACTCTCTTTAACCTATTTTGCAGTTACAAATAATAAACCTGCATTTGCAGTTGAAACAAGTAAAAACTTATCTACGTTATCCCATAAAGTCTTCTATCAACTCTTAGCAATCGAAGAGTATATGAACATAATGGGAATAACTTTTATAAGAGATTTTGATTTTACTGAGAGAGAAATCAGTAAAATCATTAAGAAATACGGTACTTTAAGCATAAATGACAATATTTTATTAAACTTATGTGATATAAAAAAATCTTTAAGCTATATTCCGATAAAATCGAAGGGTAATGTATTTAAGTTTTCTCACTTGCTGGGTGATATTAAAAAAACAAATGGTAAATATCTAGTCTTTATTGGTAACAAGAAGATAACTTCTTTAAAGCCTCAGTACTTTAAATTGTCGACTAATCGTCGTGAAAAATTTGATATTGAAGTAGATGGAGAGAAAATTTCTCTTCAAAATGCTTCAGAATTTTATGTAAATGACGATTTTAAAGTTATTAAAAGTAAAAAGTATCGTGTTAATGTGATTGGGTATCATTCGAAAAAAAGAATTGACGAAAGTGAAATCGCTATTTCTTTAAAAGACTTAAATAAAAATTATTCTGTAGATAAACACCATAAAGTTTACAGAGTTGAATTTTACAAAAATAATGAATTTTGTTCCATGTTAATGGTTCATTTTAAATAGGATTATAGTTAATGAGTAAATCAGAACAACACTCTTTTTCAAGTGTAATATCAGTTAATCCATATAAGGACACCTACTTTAATGGTATTTCTAGTTTCTTAAGTGTTTCATCTGAACCAAGTTTTTCTAAAGATCAGTTTGCAATTTCTTATCTCAATACCAAAGAGTTTATAAATGCACAGATTGAAATAAGTAAGAATATTCCTGATGAAGACTTATATGATGCTATAAATTCTAAAGCATATGATGAACTAGCACTTGATCAAGCAGTTGAGTACCAAATTCAGTATATTGAAACTTTTAACAATCTAGATGAAGACAATCGACATTTTCATGTTTTTATTGTAGACCCATTAGAGGTTACTCAGACTTTTATCAGTGCTGTTGAAAAGATTAAATACATAGATGTAACTATTCCTGCACCTTTACTGATTAAATCTTTATACTCAAAAGAGATCATCGATAGTGGTGGGGTCCACTGTTTTATCTATTTTCAAGAGAATGATGCTTTTGTAACTATTTATGGTGATAAAGAGTTCATCTATACAAAATCAATTAAACACTCTTTAATTGATATGCATGAGAGATTTTGTGAACTTTATGGTGAAAGAATAGAATACTCTACATTTTTAAATTTCTATTCTACTGCAAATCTCAAAGAGACAGATAGTGACTATAAAGAGTTTTTTATTAAACTTTATAAAGAACTTTTTGCAAATGTAAATGATATTTTGACTTATGCTAAACGAGCATTTGAGATAGAAAAATTTGAGCATGTGTATATAGGTTCACAAGTTGAAACTCTTACAAAACTAGATGAAATGTTAGAAGTTGAGTTAAATATTAAATCATCTGAGTTTGATTTTGACTATGGGTTTGAAAGTAATGACTCGTATGTAGATCAACTTCATGCTCTAATGCATACATATACTACGATTACAGAAGATGAGAGATACGAATGTAACTTTAGTACTTATCATCGTCCACCAGCATTTGCGAAAAGAGAGAGTGGTAAGCTTATTATGCTCATTGCAGCTTCTTTTGTTTTAGCATTCGCTTATCCTGTGACATACTGGATACTAAACTATGCACAAACATTACAAGAGGACCTTCTTAAACAAGAGTATAAAGAAGTTCATAATATTAAGATTACAAGAGAATCTACTATTAAAAATAAACTTGCTGATAAGTCTAAATCTCTTACACTACTTAAACAAGAGAAAAAAGAGTATATCGATAAGAAAAATACTCTTGTTAAGATTCATGATGTCAAAGTAAACTATCCAATGAAAGCCAAACTGTTATCACTACTAACTAAAGACTTAAATAGATTTGGTGTGAGAATGGAATCTCTATCTTACGGTGAAACAAATACAACGAAAGGTTTTGATCTAGACTTAGTCTCGTCAAAAGATAGAAAAATCACAAAACTTGTGCATTACCTAACTAAAACACATTCAAAGAAGTTCAAATTTGAACTTGAAAATATCACATATGATGATGAAAGTAAAGTTTACTTTAGTCAGTTAAAGGTGAATATATTATGAAAAAAAAGCTTATAAAAATTAATATTGAAGACTATTTACATACAATAGATAGTGCTTTTTCAGGAAAAACTCAAAAAGACATTTATATAACTTATTTTATGGTTGTTGCTGTTATTTTTGCTTTTGCATACTCTCTTTTTTGGGATAGTTCTTTAGAGAGCTTTGAGCGTACAAGAACAAATGTTGTAAGTTTAAATAATAAAATCAATAATGATGAAAGATTTTTACAATTGAACCCAGAATCAAAGATTCTTCAACTTGATAAAGAGATAGCTAGTATTAATCGAGATATGATTCTACATAAAGATAACAATTCATATATAAAGAGTAAGATTGAAACCATTTCATCTTTGATATATGATGAAAGAACATGGGGAGAGTATCTAGACTCTATCTCAAAAAATGCACAGAAGTATAATATTAAAATTAGCCAATTTAGTAATAAATATGCTGCAACAGGCAGTTCATTTGGGCATATTTTAGATATCACTATCAGTTCAAGTGCTAATTATAAAAACACACTTCGTTTTATAAACTCTCTTGAGAAGAGTGACTTAGTTGTGGATATTCATGACTTAAGTATAAAAGCTCAAAAAAGATTAAATACAGACTTAAATATCTCAGTATGGGGGATTACATACTAATGAAAACTATAATAATCACTCTTCTTATTCTTCTAAGTACATCTTTAATTGCAGATGAACTCTCTTGGGTTGATGAACAAGTTCAAGCTATTAAACCTTCCCGTGCAGGTATGAGAACAAAGGATCTTTCAAAACTAAAAGATCCTTTCATATTTTTACGTAAAAATAGAGGTGAGACAGATCTAGAAGAAGTTGCTATAAAAGCTCCTAAACCAGAAAGTAAATTAAATGTAGCTACTAATGTTCAACCTAAAAAAGTGAATACTGTAAATAAGATACTGTCTCTTGGTGTAATCATGAACAA
>Ga0256826_1001542_pt1 | contig 14295 bp, 14 predicted proteins | sample CV79metaG_FD_185975 | JGI IMG/M metagenome (GOLD analysis project Ga0256826, IMG submission 185975) | Hydrothermal vent microbial communities from East Pacific Rise, Pacific Ocean - CV79 | ecosystem: Environmental > Aquatic > Marine > Hydrothermal vents | place: Pacific Ocean: East Pacific Rise...
AGTTTGTAGCCAATGAGAAACGAAAAAACTGGATAGGTGCAACTTTTAATGCAGATGCTTTAGAGATGGAGGGAGCTTCAGTTGCAGTAGTCTGTAGTGCACTCAATGTTCCTTTCTTTATTCTTCGTGCTATTAGTGATGCAGCAGATATGGATGCAAGTTTTTCATTTGACGAATTTTTAGAAACAAGTGCAGTTGAATCAGCAGAGTTTGTAATGAAAATGGTTGACAAAATAATTGAATAAAAAAAAATCTATTATCCCCTCTAAAAAAATTATGTCAAAACTTGGCAAAACAAATGCTGAGTTTGAGCTCATAGAAGAGGGCGATAAAATTCTTGTTGGCTTAAGCGGTGGGAAAGATTCTTTAACTATGATTCATGCGATGAAAGAACAACAGCGTCGTGCACCTTTTGATTTTGAATTTGTAGCTGTTACTGTGAGTTATGGAATGGGTGAAAACTTTGATGCACTTTCTAAGCATTGTCATGAGTATAATATTCCTCATATAGTTCACGAGACAAATACATATGAGATAGCAAAAGACAAGATACGAAAAAACTCCTCTTTTTGTAGTTTCTTTTCACGTATGAGAAGAGGGTATCTCTATAGTGTGGCACAAGAGCAGGGCTGTAATAAAGTAGCCCTTGGTCATCATATGGATGATGCGGCAGAGAGTTTTTTTATGAATTTTATTTATAATGGTCAGATGCGTTCTCTTGCCCCAAAATATAGAGCTGAAAATGGGCTAATAGTTATTCGTCCATTGATTCAGATGCGTGAACGTCAACTCTCTGCATTTGTACTAGAAAATGGTATTGAAGCAATTGGTGATGAAGCTTGTCCTGCTATGAGGTTTGATGTAAAAATGCCCCATGCAAGAGCAGATATGAAAATAAAATTAGCACAGATGGAACAGGATTTTCCTCAGTTATTTACTTCGATGAATGCGGCTTTTAAAAATATATCTGTTGAGAGTTTTTTTGCTAAAGAGAAATTTTCTCTTTAGCAGTTATTTTACAGAATCGAGTCTCTTCTCATCTTGAAGAATTTCAGCCTTTCTAGTCTGCAGTGTTTCATCTTTAAGAGTCTCTAAAAACTCTAAGATATTTTCTTGATATGAAATTACATCTTTATCGTGTGCAAGTTTAAGTATAGGTTTTAGTGAATCAATATCAATTTTTTTAGCAAATCTTGGAATAATTCGTAACTCCTTTTGTATTGTTGCAACTAATGTATCGATATCTAAGCCATTATTATCTTTTACTTTTTGTACTAATTCTTTTGTGGAAAGCATGAGAAGGTTAGCTCTCTCCTCATCATTTTTATAAATTTGCATACCTACATTTTTGACTATTATATAGTTATTAACACTTGCTTTTGTATCTGCTGCAATTACTAATGCAAAGACTTTTGCTCGAAATGCTAATGAACCATGATGATGAACAAAAAATTCACGAAAAGCACTGAAAAAATGGTGTTTAATTCTAAAGTTTAGTTTCATCTAGCTTCCTTCTATGCTATTATACAGAATTGATTTAAAAAAAAGTGTAAAAAATGTTAAAGAGTTGTTTAATCGCTATAATTACACGAACAGATAGAAAAGGAATGATTTATGGGTAGAGCATTTGAGTATAGAAAAGCTTCAAAATTAAAAAGATGGGGAGCAATGTCAAAACTGTTTCCAAAACTAGGTAAAATTATTACTATGGCAGCAAAAGAGGGGAGTAGTGATCCTGATATGAACTCTAAGCTACGTACAGCGATTATAAATGCAAAAGCTGAGAATATGCCTAAGGATAATATTGAAGCTGCTATAAAGCGTGCAAGTGCCAAAGACACAGCAAGTATGCTAGAAGTAAATTATGAGTGTAAAGCACCACATGGTGTCCTAATTTTTGTAGAGTCTATGACAGATAATAATACCCGTACTGTAGCCAATGTAAAAAATATAGTGACTAAACGTGGTGGAGAGCTCCTTACTAATGGTTCTTTAGAATTTATGTTTGATAGAAAAGCACTCATAGAATTTGCATTAACAGATACGATGGATCTAGAAGAGTTGGAGTTAGAGCTTATTGATGCTGGTCTTGAAGAGATAGAAGCTGAAGATGGTGTAGTTATCGTTACTGGTGATTATACAAGTTTTGGTACTTTGACTAAAGCACTTGAAGAGATGGAGATAGAGATTACAAAAGCTCATCTTGAGAGAATGGCAAATGCACCTATATCTATAACAGATGAAGATCAAAAAGATATAGACCAAATTTTAGAAAAACTTGAAGATGATGAAGATGTTCAAAAGGTTTTTACTAACCTAGCATAAATGAGACAAGTTAACAAATTAACAACTTATACACATGAGGTAAAGCAATCTAAATTTATTGCTAATCTCATGCCTTTTTCTATGTATGAAAATAGACTTCTAGAACTTAAAAAACAACACCCTAAAGCGAGACACTTTGTAGTTGCCTTTAGGTACCTCAATGAGTTTAATCAAATTGTTGAACACTCTAGTGATGATGGTGAACCAAAAGGAACTTCTGGGAAACCAACTCTTTTTGTACTTCAAGGAAACCAGCTTATAAACTCTGCACTCATAATTGTAAGATACTTTGGTGGTACTAAATTAGGTACTGGTGGGCTAGTTAGAGCTTATAGTGATGCAAGCAATCTAGTGATTAGTAAATGTAGTTTAGTTGAGTACAAAGAAATAATACAAGAGAACATATCTTTTGAGTATTCAGATATTAGAATGGTAGAGTATGAGTGTCAAGCCCACTCAATCGATATAATAGAAAAAAAATTTACCACTCAAATAATATATATAATTGAGGGTAGTAAAAGTAATTTACAACTCTTTTTAGAAAAACTTCAAAGAGTTATAGAAATTATTTAAGAAGATAGTCTAGACTATCTTCCTTGAACTGCATTCCCCATATCCCACATTGGTAAGAAGATACCAAGAGCGAGAAGTATGACCATTGATGCGATAATAAGGAGCATTATCGGTTCAATAGCTTCAGATAAACCATCAATAATTGCGTCAAAACGCATTTTGAAATATTCAGCAACTTTTTTAATCATGGTATCGAGAGTACCACTATCCTCACCTGCTTTAATCATCTGAATAATCATATTTTCAAAAAGCCCTGTATCATCAAGACCTTGATTTAAAGTTCCACCCTTTTCAACAGTAGCTCTAACAGAGAGAAGTTTCTGTTTGAGTGGAAGATTATCAATCATAGAGATAGAAGTGTCAAGAGCCTCAGCAATAGGAATACCAGCACGAATTAGCTCTGAAAATACAAGTGTAAAACGGCTTAGAGTAGAAAACTTTATAATATTGTTAATTAGGTATGTTTTAAGTAAAAATGCATGCCATTTAAATCTTATATGAGTGTAATTATTAATAAGATACTTGAAGGTACTAAAAGCTAAAAATATAATTGCTAAGACATAAAGTCCATAATTATTAAATAGATGTTCTAAAGTTAGAAGGATCTGTGTTGGAAGTGGTAACTCTGTATTGAGTTGTTCAAATATTGCTTTAAATTCTGGTACAACATAGGAGATTAAAATAGTAAAGGCTATTGCCATTGCAACCATAACATTTCTAGGGTATGCCATCGCTTTTTTAAATTTTATAAAGTTGGCCCGAATCTCTTCTAACATATTAGCAAGCGAATATAGTGCTTCATCGAGATTACCCGTTTTTTCTCCAAGTTGAACCATAGCGATTGTTAAGTTACCAAGTTCAAATCTGAAAGTCTCCATTGATGCAGAGAGTGAGTGACCTGAGTTGATATCATCAGCAAGTTTTGTAAATACAATTTTTAGTGCTTTGTCAGTAGTAGCAACTGCTATTTCATGTAAGGAGTCATGAATAGATATCCCAGCATTCGTCATTACTGCGAGTTGTCGAATAGCAGCTATAAGATTATCTGGCTTAATTTTTGATTTTTTAACATTTTTCAAAAAATCATTTTTAAACTTTTTAATTTTTTCTTCAAGTGGTTCTTCACTCTCTTCAATTTTTATTACAATACCCTGCAGTTTAATCTTTGCATATTGATTTGCTTTTTTTCTATCTTCAGCATAAAAGCTATGTTTCTCTTTTTTACCTTTTGCTAGGAGTGTTGCAATGAAGTATTTCATGCTTTAGCCACCTTTAGTATCTCTTCGATAGAGGTTACACCATCAATGGCTTTTTGGATGCCATTTTCAAAGATACCAATAAAACCATCTTTAATAGCTTGCTCTTGGAGTTCATTTTTTGAGGCACCTTTAGCAATAAGACTAGAGAGTTCTTCTGAAATATTGAGTACTTCACATATCATCTCTCTTCCCATGTAACCAGTGTCACCACACTCTTTGCACCCTGAACCTTTGTAGAACTTGGCATTTTTTGGTATAAACTCTTCAAGTTCTGCAAGAGTTGATGTCGGCACTATCTCTTCTACTTTACAGTGAATACATATTTTACGAATAAGACGTTGTGCTTGAATTGCTACTAGCGCACCACTAATAAGGTAATGCTGAATTCCCATATCAACCATACGAGGAATAGCACTAATAGAGTCATTTGTATGAAGAGTTGAAATAACCATATGCCCTGTTAATGCAGCTTTAATCGCAATTTCAAGAGTCTCTTTATCTCTAATTTCCCCAATCATAATTTTGTCAGGATCTTGTCTTAGTATCGAACGCAAGGCATCTGCAAAACTAAGACCTACTTTAGCATTAACTTGAACTTGTTGAATAAGGTTCATCCTATACTCAACAGGATCTTCAACTGTAATAACTTTGTCTTCAACATTTCTAAGTTCATTAAGTGCACCATATAGAGTTGTCGTTTTACCACTACCTGTTGGTCCCGTTACTAAGATGATACCGTGTGGTGCTTTTAATCCAGTAATTAGCTTTTGATAACTTACACTATCCATACCTGCATCTTCGAGTTTAACAAGTGCTTTTGCTTTATCAAGTACACGCATAACAATTGACTCACCATAAAGAATTGGAAGGGTAGATATACGAAAATCGTACTCCACGGCACCTACAGCAGTTGAAAAACGCCCATCTTGAGGTTTTCTTTTTTCGGCAATATCGAGGTTTGCAAGAAGTTTAAGTCTTGAAGCTAATGGAGGGTATATATCTTTTTCAAAGATAAACATCTCTGTAAGTTTTCCATCAACACGACCACGAACTACACAGTTTTTTTCAGTTGGCTCAACATGAATATCGCTTGCCCTACCTTTTATACAAGCTTTCAAAATTACATCAATAAGAAGTAAAATTGAAGAGGCTTCTTGTTGTTCTTCTATGGTTGCAATAGAGTTAAGCTCATCTCTTATTTTTTTGACAAGACCTTTTACACTTCCTTTAAGTTCAACTTTAAAAAGATAAGCTGAAATTTGTTTATTGGTTGCAAGGGCAATTTTAACAATTTTTCTTGGAAAAAGTCTTTGAATAGACTCTTGAGCTGCAATATCTAAGGGGTCACAAAATGCAATAGTTACACTCATATCATCTTCAGATATTGGAAGAACTGTAAATTTTTTGAGTTGTGCTAATGCAATTCTATCTGCTAGTTTATAATCCATATCAATGGAGTCTAAATCAAAAAACTGTAAATCTAACTCCGTAGCTAGTTTACTTAAAATATCTTTTTCTTGTATATAATCATAACCATTTATGATAGATAAGTCATAAACACCATTTCTTATCTGCTCAACTATGTAACGAACAAGTCTATCCATGGTCATAAAACCAGAGAGAGTGATATCTCTAAGGATTAAACTCTCATCAATTCCTTTAGCAAGAAGACGGTTGACTTGACCCTTCATAATAGAGCCGTTAGCTAATAAATCAGTTGTAATTCTATCCACAATAACTCCTACCAGTAGACATGGCGTTTAATAGTTATTGTATCATAAAATTCTTCAATAACCATCTTGTTTAATCTATCACTTTTTGAGAGATAAAGCTTATATGTAAGCTTTTTGTTTGTTGGATCTTCAAAAAGATAGAATGCTCTGGGTGTATGTTTTGGTAATTTTGAGTAGAGATCAAATACTTTTGAAAGTACATAATCTGTTGTTGGAATATCCATAGATGAGAGATCGTAGCCATCAACCATTGCATGGTAGAGGAGTTTTTTTTGCATTAAAATAACAGAAAAATAGGCAGAATTTGCTCGTGATTCATTAGAAAATTTCAACATTGCAACAGGAATAGCAAGTCTATCAATATAGTCTGAATAGAGGCAGGCAAAGGCATAAATAGATATAAACTCTTCATCCGATTTATTTTGTCTAAAGTTATCAAAACCTATTTTACAGACATCTTCATACTTCTTATTTTGATAAAGGTTAAACATATTCTGTTTTGTAGAAGCATAAATATTAATGCTTAGTAATATAAATAAAATTAGTTTCATTTAAACTTTCCTGATGTTATATCATCCAATAAAATTTTTGCACGGTGTGAATTTGAATGTGAAATGTATTTTTTAAGTGTTTCAATAGCCATACTTTTTTCATGTAGTTTAACTAATGATTTAGTGAAAATAATCCAGCTAGCCTCAATATCATTATCTATTTCATTAGTCATTAAAGAGTAATTATAGGATTGATGATATTCCCCTAATTGATAATATTTTTTTGCTATAAAAAGGCTTAGTGCAGGATTGTTGTTCTTTTTGAATCTTTTAATAACTTGACTTATATCATCATGTGTATTTTGTCTGTCAATCTGAATAGAACTTTTTTTGACAATTGGTTGTATTGGAGTTCTTACAGATCTTTTTGGAGTTTTTTGTATCTCAACTTTTGCAGGAGTTTCTTTTGTTGTAACTTCAGTAATCCTATCTTGTGAACCTGTGTCAAAATAAGGTAGAGTATCACCTTGTAATTTTGCCATAAAATCTAATGATGGAGAGAGCCTATTTTTTTGAGTGTTATAGTTGTGGATAGTTTTTTGTTTTTCTTGAATAATAGACTGAACTTTAACAATCTCTTCAATTTTAGCTTTTGGTTGAGGCTTTAGTAGAACTTTTTTTTGCTCTAAAATAATTTTTTGTTCTGTTTTTACTATAGGAATCTCTTTTTTTGATTCAGTTTTCAGTTTTTGAATTGAAGATACTTCTACTGTGTTTGTTTGTACAGATTTAGCATTAAATAGAATAAATACAGCAGAAATAATCGTTATACTAAGGAAGATAACAATATGAGGAATGAATGATTTTATTTTATACTTAAGCCATTTAGCTTCAAGTTCGTTTACATTAATCATGGATTAGACCTGTATGCAATGCAGCCATCTCAATAATTTTATGCGAAACATGGTTTCTATTCATTTTTGAAGTATCACCTTTATCTTCATAGTGTGTGTATATATCAAAGAGTGTATAGAGTAGCTTATTGCTATCTCTATAGTTTCCATTTGTTAATTTGTAAATTAAATTTACTGCTTTAGCATTAAACATATTTGCACTGTCAAAACAGTTGGCTTTCATAAGTTTTTTCTGTATATAAATCTTAAGCTCAACACTTGATGCATTTTCTAACTCAATACTTTCCCAAATTCTAGTTTGAAAGTGCTCTTTAGCAATAAGATCTTCCTTCTCAGTTTTATGAAGGGTAATTACAAATTTTACTTTTCTTGTGTCTGAAAGTAATCTTATTTTTTCCATTAAAGGATTAGAGTATAGTTGTGCTTCGTCGAGTAAAACTAAAGGAACAATACCCACATCATGTTCTTCAACGACTTTCATAAATTGAGTAAAATTTAACTCACCTCTATATTTTATTTTAAATAAATCTTGAGCAAGTGTTTTATAAAACTCACTCTCATCTAAAATGGGAGTTTTATACATATAAACATCTTGGCTTGTTGAAAGGTCATGGTAGAGTTTCGTTAGAAACATACTCTTTCCTGTACCAGGTTTACCATATAATAGAATCATTTTAAGAGGTTTTTTAACTGAGTTTTTTAGAGATTGATAGATAGTGGAAACACGGTCAAGTTGAATATAATCTTTCGCATTTACAATATCTAAAAAAACATCTCTAGAGTTCCGAAATATACTAGATTTCATCTTCCTCCGTTGCCTCTTCTTTTAATTCAACTTTATTGTCATCCGTATCAGAAAGTTCACTAGATTCTTCTGTTTGTGCTGATTTATTAAGTTTTATAATATTGTCGTTTAAGCCTTCATACCCTAAGTCACTTAAAGATAAACTATCATTATTTGGTTGTACAATATGTGGTTCAATTACGATTACAAGCTCTTCAACCTGTTTAGATTTGTTTTCATATCTAAAAAAATAACTAAGACCTGGAATATCACCTAAGATAGGAACTTTATTTACCTCATGTATATTTCTTGTATTAATAAGTCCACCTAAAATAATTCTATTGCCATCTTTAACTGTCACAACAGAAGAGAGTTGACGACGATTTAAATCTGGTGGCATAACTCTATCAGCAGATGATGTTAGTGACATATCTATTCTAGTCTCTGAAAGGGATGGGTTTATTTTGAGTGTAATAAGGCCGTTATCAGAAATTTCTGGGGTAATGTCAAGTAGGACACCTGCAAACACTGACTGTACTGTATCATTTTGAGTTGTAGCTGCTACTCCACCACCTGTCCCTTGCTGTTGTGTTGATTGTTGAATTTTATAAAAATACTCTGTTCCTGCTGTTATAAGTGCAGGCTGATTATTAAGAGTTAAAACTTTAGGATTTGATATTGAATTTACATCACCCTGTGTTTGAAGAAATTTTATTACCTCTTTAAGACTTCCTCCACCTTGAATTGTGACATAGTTTGTAGGGTCATATGAAGTGCCAGATTCATCAGTTTTTGTACCACTACCCATATTGGCTTCTATTGTTACATTCTGAAGTGCATAGAGTTGTTTCCAATCAATTCCCGTTGTTTTACCCTCACTCATAGTTACGACTAAAAGTTGCACATCAATAAGTACTTGAAGTGATACTTTTTTTTGTACCTTTTTTAGATATTTTTCAAATCTCTGCATCTGTTTGATGTTCGCAGTAATGGTGACAAGACCAGCATTCTTATTTATAATAGGTGTTTCAGCCTTATAATCATCATGTGGTCTATTTAAGATTCTTTGAAACTCAAGGTCTAACTCTTCCCAAAACTTAACTTCATCAGTACTCTCAATTTTAATACCAGAGTCTGCAGAAGAGTTACTGGATTGAGAGTTTCCATTTCCTGAACCCTGTGTAGAACCACTTTGTTGACCACCCATAACACCTGATTGAGAAGTTGAGGCAGAAGAACTGAGTGTTATGTCTGTACTTGCTGTACCTTTTCTTTGAGAGAGTATATAATCAATTGAAAAAACTTTTGTTGTGAGGTATGAAATTTTTAAAATATTATTCTCTAAGGAGTAGTTTAAGTTGTTTTCTTTTAGAACAATATCTAGTACTTCATTAATTGTAAGATTTTTCAAGTGCACTTTATTTAACCTGTTTTCTAAAAGCTTATTAGCATTTGGATCACTTACAATAATACTAAATTCGCACTCATCACTCAGTTGATCAACAAAGTCGATTATTTTAGTGTCTTTTGTTGAACTAATAGTAAAAAGTTCATAGGAACAATCAGCAAAACTATTTGTTGATAACAGAAGTACTAATATACCAGTATATATTGATGATTTAAATAATTTCATATTTGTTGTCCTACTTCTCTTTAAATTTTAAATTGGGATTTTTAGTTCTTGTTGATAACATGAGCATTTTTTTACCCTTTGTTAAGATAACATTTGTTCTGTTGATTTGTTCAAGTCTGTACTTGCCTACTTTTTCACCTATCTTATACCATTTAGAGTTTATTAGTGCACTGTTATTTATGACAGCAACTAAGGTTAACTTTTTATACAAAGGCTCTTTTTTTGAAGTTTTACTAACCAATGAACCACCAGGAATTGATAATTGAGCACGAGGAGCAAGTTTCTTTTCTTCTTTTGGTGTCTGATTTTTCTTTAAAAAAATGAAAGGGTCTTTCAAAAAAGAAAATTGTTTGTCACCTAAGCCTTCTCTTGGGGGTTTAATAGCTTCAATTTGTTCATCAACCCAAGCCAATTCATTAGCACTAGAGTATATAAACAGACCAAAAGTAATTAGTATTAATATTGCTTTCATTAGTATGTAATCCCCCATACAGAGATATTTAAATCACTATTTAAACTATCTTGAGCTTTTATACTGAAATCATGCAAGTCAACAACTAGGTCACTCTGCTCAAGTGAATTTATAAATCTTACAGTATTTTTGTACTTTCCCGTGAGTTTTATAGTTATATCTAAAACATGCCCAAAAGAGTTGTTGTTAATAGCATAGTGATTAGTTAAATTATTGATTTTTATCCCATATTTTTGTGCATTTGTTGAAATCGAATAGAGATACTGTCCCCATGTTCTCTCATCATAGATAAGAGATGAAATGGTCTCAATTTTATTTTTTATATACTCATTATTATCTTTATGAAGTACCATCTCATTAGAAGCTTGTTTTATATCATTTTCTAAGGAAATAATTTTTGACTCTGAATTTTGTAATAAATATGAATTGTCAGTATCTATTTTTAAGCTAAGTGTTTTGTTCTGTGTCTGTTTATTTTGAAACTCCGCTATTGAAGTATCCCAAAACAGTAAATAGGAGAATGCAAATATAATAGCAAAGATCATAGCATAAGTCATATATATGTCTTTTTGAGTTTTCTTTTTAAAAGCACTATCAATGTTTTGTAAGTAATCTTCAATATTTATTTTCATAATATTTTAACCTTGAGTTTACTAAAGTATTTTTTAGACTCTTTATCATAGGATATTTCTTTAAGAGAAAATTTATACTCTCCTTCATGGACTTTGGTAAGATATTCAATTAACTGAGTTATCTTTTTATCTTTTGATGAAACGAGGTCAATATTAATTTTCTTACTATTATTATTTTCATTGTAATCTAGAGATTCAATATTTACATTATAACTGGTGATATCTTTGGTTAGAGTTGATAAAAGGTCAGCTTTCATAGGATAATTGACTTTAACATCATGAATTTTAATAAGAGTGTTTTTCTTATTAGTATAGTCATCTTTCTCTTTTGCCAATAGTATAAGAACTTTTTCTTTATCGGCCTCTATACTTTTGATATTTGCTTCTCTTGTTATTTTTACATTATGGACATCTTTATATTCATTAGCAAGTAGTTCATATTGTACATTTTGTGCATAGGTAAGTACCCAGTATGTAATTGGATATATAAAAGCTACTGCAAAAGAGGCAGCTATAAGAACAATAATTTTTCCACTCTCTCTTTGAAGAAATTTAGGAGGACGATGGAAAATAGTGAAGTTACAATCATATTTTTCACTTTCAGGAAGAGTAGTATATATATGCATGAGGGCATGAAGTTGGTCTACAAATACATCATTACTTTCAAAACCATAATCAAAATCAAAAACACTTGATTTTACATTAAGCTCTACTTCTGCGATCTCATCTAATGAAGTGTCAGAAGATACTTGCGAGCCGATATAGATATGTTCAATTTTTTCTATATCAAATGCACGTCTCACATAAGTTAAGATATCATTAATATTTGCAAATATCTCTTTGTATAGCTTAATAAGAATTGACTTGTAACTACTAGAAGTTGTTTTAAGACTTTGAGTTGAAAGAAAACTTATAAAGTCACTATACTCGATTCTCTCACCATAAAGTTCACAAAATCTCTCATGCATCTCTAAAAATGAGTATTTTATTGATTTTGTGTAGACAAACTCTTTCTCATTGTAAACAGTTACAAAAGTATCATTCTCTTGAAAGTAAATGAAGCAGTGTACTCCACTATCTTCTATAATGTCTTTAGAATAAAGGGATTTAAAAAGTAAGGGAGTAGGTATTATAACATCAATATATTTGATTGCCTGTACAACATTTTGATATGTATGATCTAAGATACTTGGATCAACAACAAAAACATGAAAAAGTCTATTTTCTTCATCTGGATTATAATAATTTTCCACATATTTAATGTCATACTCTACAGCTTGGTCAAGTGCTAGTTCATCATAAACTTTATTTGTGATTGCATCAGTTAAGTCTTCTTCTGCTATATTCTTACTAATAGAAATTTGTGAATTAATAAAATTTTGATTATTTAAATAGGTAATAGCAAAAGTATCTTTAGAAAATTCAGGATTTGTATTCTCATTTAAAAAACTTGACATCCCTGTAAAGTATGTACTTTTATATGGATTAACTGAAATAACATTAGAAAAAGAACTTAGTGCTGTTTTACTCATTAAAAATAATCCTATTTAATTTTTTACTTCACATAAATTATGAAGTTGATAGTCAAAGCTATATATGATAGTTGTTATAAACTTGACTAGACAACATAATAATTAAGTAGGGTAAATAAATACACTACCTTTTATTCTATCGGAATATAGCTTAAATTTTTTTTTATATCACTTAAATTTAATAAGATATTGTTATTCGTTATCAAAATAACATCTTTTTATATAAAAAGTCAGATTTTGTTGATTTTATCGTTCTGTAAATATTTTGATTTTATCATTTTTAATTTTTACCATTAACGACTTTTTGCCGTTAAATTGGAAAGATGGTGACTTGTAAATTTCATCAAATGTTATTTGGTAAATATTTTGTTTGTTTGGATAAGGTATAACAGAAATGTTATTAAAGATAATAGTCTTTCTACCATGTTTTTGAAAAATTCTTTTTTTATAACTAGTGAATTTCTTGAGTTCCATACCGTCAAAACGCTTAAAATTTGTTGCATAAAAGCTAAGATATAAGTCAATTTTACTGTAAATCCAAGCATATCTCCATTCATATAAATTAGCTAAAATAAGTGCTAGTTCCTTTTTAGAAATATTTTGAGTCACCTTTGTTTCATTAATAATTAGTAAAGTTTTTTTTATATTAATATTTCTATCTAAACACTCTAAACTACTATTTCCGATGGCAATGCAACCTTTTGTAAAATCATCTCTAGACTCTTTTGTTGGGAGGCCATGTATCCAAATCCCATGTCCATTTCTACCTCTTAGTTTGTCATACTCATTAGGATAAGATGTAACAAAGGCTAGTGGTCCATAAAATGAGTCAGGGTGAGCAATTTTTTTAGTAAGGGTGTAAAGACCTGTTGGAGTTTTTAAATCACCCTCTTTAGTTTTATCTCCCTTAACTTCCCCGACAAATACATTATAACCTTTGACTAATTGAAAATTATTGGCATTTTTTTTGTAAAGATGCATTGTCGATTCATTTTTATCGCAGGTTAAAATAGCAGAGTATTTTTCAGTAAAGCCAAATGTTGTATCGTATTTTTGAAGGTATTTATCCCAATACTCTTCTTTAGCGAGTTCTAAATCCATTGTTTTTTCTATATTATTAAGACCATGAATTCTATAGTCAGTTAATATATTATTTGCAAAAAGTGTAGATGTACTTAACATGAATAGTATAATTTTTAATATAATTTTATGCATTAGTATAGCCAATCTCTTTTAAGAAGTTTTTATCTTTTGTCCACCCTTTTTTGACAGTAACTTGCAGATTTAAGTAAGCTTTTTGTCCGCTAAGTCTCTCTATTTTTTCACGTGCAGATTTACCAATACGTTTAATGGACTCTCCACCTTTTCCAATAATAATACCTTTTTGAGACTCTTTTTCAATAATAATAGTAGCATGAATAACATCTAAGCCTTTTTCTTCTTCAATGCTCTCTATAATCACATCCGATTCATAAGGCACTTCATCACTAACATTTTCAAAAATCCCTTCACGAATAAAACCCGCATAGATATCACGTACTAACTCACTCGTTAAATCTTCAGGATCAAAAAGAAAGGGAGATTCTGGAAGGTTTTGAGTAATTACTTTGAGTAACTCTTCATGACCTACTTTTCTTGGAATTGCTACAGGAATAAGTGCTTCAAAACGGTCTGAAAATTGGTTATAAGAGGCGATAGTTCTAAAGAGTTTATCTTGTTTTACTTGGTCGATTTTACTCAGTACAATAATATGTTTTACCTTGTCATTGTTAAGTTTTAAAAACTTCTCATAATGCTCTACCGAGTCTGTAATCGGAGCTAAGTAGACAATTAGGTCACAATCACCCATCGCCTTGAGTGCTTCATCGAGCATAAATTGATTAAGTATTTTTTCTCTCTCATGTAGACCTGGGGTGTCAACAAAAATTATTTGAGTATCTTCATGCA
>Ga0256826_1001543_pt1 | contig 14293 bp, 10 predicted proteins | sample CV79metaG_FD_185975 | JGI IMG/M metagenome (GOLD analysis project Ga0256826, IMG submission 185975) | Hydrothermal vent microbial communities from East Pacific Rise, Pacific Ocean - CV79 | ecosystem: Environmental > Aquatic > Marine > Hydrothermal vents | place: Pacific Ocean: East Pacific Rise...
GAGATGCTGCGAAGATAATATTTTTCTTCAAGAAGTCCCAGTCAATTGCATCTGGATTATTGTAAACGATTTCACGAGCGATGTAGTTCCACATAGCAAGGTCAGTGTTTGGTGTAAAGATAATCTCAATATCTGCAAGGTCAGAAGTTCTATGTCTATAAGTCGACATATTGATAACACGAACTCTATCTGGGTCAGATAACTTTCTATCAGTTACACGTGACCAAAGAATAGGGTGCATCTCTGCCATATTTGAACCCCACGATACAACAGTATCTGTAAGCTCAATATCATCATAACAACCAGATGGTTCATCAATACCGAATGTTTGGTAGAAACCAACAACGGCTGAAGCCATACAGTGACGAGCATTTGGATCAATCGCATTTGAACGGAATCCTGCTTTCATCATTTTTTGAGCAGCATACCCTTCCATAATAGTGTACTGACCAGATGCAAATACTGCTACACCTTCAGGACCACTTGCTTTAAGTGCTTTACGGATGTTAAGTTCCATCTCGTCAAACGCTCTTTCCCATGAAATTGGTGCAAATTTTCCTTGTTTGTCAAACTCACCCTTATCATTCATACGAAGAAGAGGCTGTGTTAATCTATCAGCCCCATACATAATTTTAGCATTAAAGTAACCCTTAATACAGTTTAGACCACGATTTACTGGTGCCGCTGGATCCCCTTTGACCGCAACGATTTTACCATTTTTTGTAGCCATCATAATACCACAACCGGTACCACAGAAACGACAAGCTGCCTTGTCCCATCTCCATCCACTTTCAGCTGACGCTGCACTTGCTTCTAGCTCGGCTGGTACACTCATACCAATTGCCGCTGCTGCAGATGCTGCCGCTGAACTCTTAAGAAAATTTCTTCTTGAAAGTGACATGTTTACTCCTGTTAGATAATTTTGTTAAAGTGTCCATTAACATTTTAATAGTACCCCTTGCCAGATTAAAAATAGTTGATACATATCAATACTATTAGATAGTGATATAAAAAGAAGAGAATTCCTTTTTAAGTGTATATCTTAGTAACATATTAGAAAATAAAAGTAGTTATGGAATTAAAGAAGAATAGAAATGATGTATCGCCTTAAAAGGTAATACATCTTATAAAGGAAAGGGTTAGGCTAAATACGTCCACCAGCAGCAACACCCCAAGTAGTTCTCCATCTAGTTTTCACCATAGAGATACCAGCGATTGCTACAAGTAAAACTGCTGCAAAGATTAAGAAACCTTCAGTGTATCCGCCAAATGTTCCCTTAGACCAACCAAGAGTTTTAATAAGAGCTGTACCACCAAGACCACCAGCACAACCAACAAGTCCTGTCATAATACCGATGTCTTTACCAAAACGTTGAGGTACTAGTTGAAAAACTGCACCATTTGCCATACCAAGGTTAGCCATGATAAGGAAAAGCACAAGAATCGCAACATAAAACGGTAAGTCAACTAAGGCTGTCAGTATTACAAGCACTGCAACCATACCATAGAAGAAGTAAAGTGACTTAACCCCACCTACTTTATCTGCAGTGTTCCCACCAACTGGGCGAAGAACTGCACCGGCAAAGATACAAAGAGCACCGAAGTAACCAGCAATCACTTTTACATTTGTTTCATCAAATACATCTATACCAAATGCGGACATATCAGCTTGGTATGTGTTCATAAGATAAATCTTCATATATCCAGCAAAACCAACAAACCCACCAAATGAGATAGCATAAAAAAGTGAGAACCACCAAGTGTCTTTGTCTCCAAGAAGTTTGATATAGTCTTTAACTTTTTTAGGGCGAGCAGTATAAACATCAGCAGGAGCATTTTTTGCTAAAAAAGCATAAGCAATAAAAACTATAATTGCCATTACTGCACCAACACCAAATACAGAGTACCAACCAAAATGCTCAGCAATTTTTGGTGCAAAAAGGAAGTCTACAACAACACCGATATTACCAGCTCCTGCAATACCTAAAACAACCCCTTGAAGTTTAGGTGGATACCATTGACCCGCCTGTGGAAGAGCAACTGCAAACGCAGCTCCTGCAAATCCTAAACCGAGTGCTACAATAAGAAGAACTTCATAAGTGATGGTATCACCCATTATAAATGCAGTGATTAAAGAAAGTATAACGATCATTTGAGAAATAAGTGCAGTTGTTTTTGCCCCAAGCTTATCAACACCAAATCCAAGAACAATTCTTAAAATCGCTCCAGAAAGGATAGGAAGAGAAACAAGAGTTGCAATTTCACCTTCTGTTAATATACGACCACCAAGAGCGAGTGCTTCAGCAATCTCAGATGCGAGTGGTCCAAGCATAGTCCAAACCATAAAACTCATATCGAAGTATAAAAAAGCCATGAACAGTGTTGGTGCATGTCCTTGTCCCTTTAAGTCTTTAAATCCTGCCATAAAATCTCCTGTAGTTGTTTGATGGTGTAAGTATATTATAAAAATGTGAGAGGGGGACTCTTTTGCTGATTAAATAATCATCAATGAAAAAATACTATGATTATTTAAAGAACATATAATTGTATATAAATTAATCTGTTTTATGCCTGGTTAGATTTAGAAAGTCACTTGTTCAGCCAGAGTAAATTATATTTAAATCGTATGAAAGAGATCTAATTAAGATAAAGATTAAAATATAAACATATAATTTATTTAAAATGATTAATTAATATACAAATTTACTGTTTAAAAAATAATTTACTTGATATATATCAATAATCTACTTCTCGCTTTCTTATAAAATTTCTTTAATCACAAAAAGGAGACAAACAGATGACATTTACAAACTCACTCGAGTTATTGTCCTTTCACTGGGTAGCTTATACTATCTACTCTGCAATGATACTTTCAGTTATTGCATGGTTTGGGTATAACCTCACTAGAGAAAAGGCAAAGTCAGTTTTTCGCATACCATTTTACTGGTATATGGCGTTTTTAGTTGCTGGTGGCGTGGGGCATCACATCTTTACATATAATACAATTCCATGGGTTTCAGAAGATATAAATAGAGCAGAGATAACACCTGATGCTACTTATGATTTTGAGATTAAAAACCATGTATGGACACTTCCAGGTGAAAAAATCACTATACAGTGTGAGGACAAGGTTATGTTTAATATAAAAAGTCACGACCTTATATATGGTTTTGGACTTTTCCGTCAAGATGGCTCAATGGTTATGCAGATGCAGGTAAACCCTGATAGTAAAAATAATTTACTATGGACATTTAACCATAATGGTGTCTTTAACATAGTCTCAACTGAGTATGCAGGTCCTGCACAGTATGATGAAAATGGTAAAGACCTTATGGAAGTGAAAAACTTTGTTGCAGTTGTTGGATGTAAAAAGGGAGGACTTAAGAAATGAGTTTTGCAAAAAATCTAGTAAGTGGTACAAACTTTGACCACACAAGTTTGAGTGCTCTGCAAAAAGTTACTCTTCGTGCAGTTGTTATGAGTTTTCTTTTTTACGGTCTCGTAGCATTTGAGGGAATGATTATGCGTATGGTTCAAACCGGTCATGATGTAAATCCTCTACCACCAATGTTTAGTGACCCTAATCATTACTTCTCTATTATGACAGTGCATCCGATTGTAGGTATCTTTGGTTCTACATATCAGTTAGTGTTTGCTGCGTTTATGTTTTTGGTTCCCTATTTAACTAAGAAACCATTATATAGCATCAAACTTGCTAACTTTGTATGGGTGATGATTACTCTTGGAACAGTGCTCGCATGGCTTGCTGCATTTTTCTGGCAGTATGCACCTCTTTATACACTTTACTGGCCACTACCTGCTGATACGCAGCAGTTTCATATAGTTGGGGGAATTATTTTCATTTTAGGTGTAGCCCTTATTATGATAGGGACATTTGGTTTTATCTATAACATCTATGGGACTATCTTTGCTCGTGTAGGTGTTCATAAGGATAAGACAACAAAAGAGCTTTTAATCTCTGGTTTTGGTGTGGATGGTATATTAAACTTAATTAATAAACTTCGTGGGAAACAGCCATACACAAAAGAGCCAGCATTAGCACTTCCTGTTGTTGCGATATTTCGTGGAACAGTCGATACTTTTTTAGATGCAGTAGTTATTTTGGGTGCAGGTATTTTAGTACTTGTCTTTTTACTTGCAGACTTAGGTGGGTTGCACTGGAATGTTGCGACAATTGATGCACTTTTATACAAAAACTTCTTCTGGTGGGGGCTAGATTTAGTTGCGGATGGACTTGTACTTATATATGTAGCAGGCTCTTGGTACCTTTTAGCTACTCTTATAACAGGACAGAAACTCTTTATGGAAAATGTGGCTCGTGCTGCACTTATGCTTGAGTTACTTGTTTCTTGGATGGTTTGGTCTCACCACCTTCTAGCTGACCAAGGGCAACCTGAGATGATGAAACTTATCTCTGGTGAGATGGTAACTGCGTTTGAGTTACTTACACAGGGTCTTGCACTTTTCATTACACTCGTTACACTTTGGAAAGCTCGTCCACTTAAAATGACTATGGAACTTAAATACCTTCTCGGTGGTCTTTCAGGTTTTGGTCTTGCAGTTCCGGCAGCCATCATTCAAGCAGATATGGGAATGAACCGTGTTTTACATAATACTCAGTGGATTATTGGTGCACACGTTCATATTGCTATCATCGTTGGTCTTTATATGACACTTTACTCGGTAGTGTATGTTCTATGGCCACTACTTACAAACAACACAAAACTTTGGTCAAGTAAACTTAGTAATGTTCACTTCTGGTTACATCTTATAGGTGGTATCGGTATGGGTGCATTTATGGGTATGGCTGGACTAGATGGAATGCTAAGACGTCACCTTTATGTAAACGGGGAGTTTAATCCTGATATGATTTTTGCGGCTGGATTTGGAACTATGCTTCTTGTCGCATGGATGGTTTTCCTTTTCAATATCATTATGAGTGTTGGTTTAAAAGGTCTTATTGGGATCTTTTTACCGGCAAAAGATGCAACTGCTTCGTATGGTTTAGAACCAGAAAAAGCTTAGGTTATTAGAGTGTGAGTCTCTGGGCTCATGCTCTCTTTTTTAAGTAGAGAACTTTTATGGAGTTTTTTACTTAGAAAATATAGAAACAATTAGGAAATAAAAATTGATAAACTTAGACAGAGTAGCAACTGAGATACAGAGTGTAGGTCTTTATGACTTAGTATTTCAAGATGTACAAAAAGTTGCTGGAAAAACAAAGGTAACTATAGAAGAGATAAAAAAGATAATCTCAGAGCATAGTGAGATTATGAATGACTACCTTCAGACAAATGTCGAGTACAACGTAACAAATATTCATCTTCGTGATATAGATGTAGAAAAAGTAGATGAAGAGTATAAAGAAAAAGCACAAGTTATAAATGAAAATATTGCAAGACTTAAAGAGTTAGAGAAATATACACTAGATTTTGAACAGAGTGCTACTTTAGTTATTATATTTTCTATTGAGTTTTTTGTACTTTTCTCTGTGCAGTACTTTATAGTTCTTCTTGACTTAAAAGAGTGGCAGTGGTGGATTTATGGACTCTTTGCTTCTTCTGTGTTGTTTGCTTGGGCTTATGCACGAAAAGAGGGAAAAGTGTATGATGTAAATAAAATACTTTACGAAGAACTCTATGTAACAACACAAGAGTTAATAGAGGAACTAGAAGAGATAAAGGCAATAAATAAAGAGAGTCTCTGGATACATGAGTGTGAAGAGCATGTCTAAATCTATAGACATTAACTACACTTGGGATAGAGAGACTTTTCTAGAGGCGAGTAAAGCTACCTATGATTTTGAACTTCGCCACTCTCCAAAACGCTTTTTTGGATGGTTTTTTATTGCGATGACTCAGTTTGGAGTTGTTGGAGCTCTAAAAAAAGATGCTTATGCACTGCTTATAATAGCGACTGTCTTAGTCATCTACTGGTATGGACTACGATGGCCACTGAGAAGATTTATGATAAACAAAACTTTTGACTCTTTAGAGCATAAAAATCATAACTATATTATCAGAGCAGATGATAAAGGCTTAGATATAGATGGCGTTATGCTCTCTTGGAGTACACTCACAGAAGTAGTTTCTATGCCTAATGGTTTTTTACTTTTTTATAGTGGGAGTTTTTTATATATTCCAAAAAATGCGTTTAATAGTGTTGATGCAAAAGATAGCTTTTCTCATCTTGCTAAAGAAAAAGTACAAAACTATAGGAAGGAGAGCTAATGGCTTATGTATTTATGGCAATTATAATGGTGTTCTTAGTTGGAATAATTCTCATTGCAACCATTATGGATAAGGAAGATTTAGACAAATAGGAGACTTTTTAGGCTACTTAAAGTTGTTTTACCCTAGAATAAATTAAATTTTATTCTAGGTTTATTTATGAAAAGAAGTTATTTTTTATTTTTATTGTTTTGTTTTATGACTACACTGCTCAATGGCGAAATGCAACATGAAGAGAAACAACTAAAAAATATAAAAGTGCAACTTCAATGGAAGTATCAGTTTCAGTTTGCTGGTTTCATAATGGCAAAAGAGTTAGGATACTATCGTGATGCAGGCCTTGATGTTGATTTTATTGAATATAACAAAGGTGATTATAAAGATAAAATTACAAATAATGAAATAGACTATTTTTTGCAAAATAGCTCTCTAATATATAAAGATAAAAAACTTCTTGATGTCGCACTTATTGCTACTTATTATCAACGTTCCCCTCTTATTTTTATCACACAACCAGAAATTAAAAGCATAGATGATTTAAGAGGCAAGACAATAATGCTTGGTGCACATGAACTTCAAAATAGTTCACTTTCAATATTACTTAATTTTTATAATATTAATGCTAAAAATACAAAATTTGTTAGCCATACTTTTAATCTAGATAGTTTTAAAGCAAAAAAGATAGATGCAATATCTGCCTATAGATCTGATCAATTATATGAACTTCTTCAAGAAAATGTTGCACTTAGTATTATAGATCCGGCTGAGTATGGTTTCTTGACAAATGCAAATAATCTTTTTACAACCCAGCAGAAAATGGCTCAAAGTTCAGAAGAAGTGGCACACTTTTTAGCAGCAACGAAAAAAGGCTGGGAGTATTCACTCTCGCACATAAAAGAAGTGGCAAAAATTATACATAATAAGTATAGAGCTGATAAATCATTAGAGTCTCTTATCTATGAGGGAAAGATTACAAAAGAGTTAATGCTTCAGAAAATTTATGGGATAGGTGAGATAAATAAAGAGCATTTAATAAATCACTATAAAAAGCTTGTTCGATCAGGTGTCTTAGATGAGGTTAAAGATTTTTCTAAATACTTTTATAATGAAGACAGATTAAAAAAATCACTCTTAACAGAAGAAGAAAAACACTATCTAGTAGAAAAAAAAGAGATCTCCTTTTGTGTAGACCCTCAGTGGAAACCTTTTGAATGGATAGATGAAAAAGGTGAGTACCGAGGTATGGGAGCTGACTTTTTAAAAGAATTCTCGGCTTTAGTTGGGGTGAAAACTGTTTTATATAAAACAAAAACGTGGCAGGAAAGTTTAGAAGCTATAAAAAATAAAAAATGCGATATGTTTCCTGTTGCAGGAATAACACAAAATAGAAAAAAGTTTCTTGATTTTACTGATGAGTATTACTATGCACCTTATGTAATAGCTACAACAAATGATAAAAGATTTATAGAAGATATAGCAACAAGGTTAGATGAGAAGTATGCCATCATTCAGGACTCTGCTATTATAGAAAATGTAAAAAACAGTTATCCTGGTATAAAAGTTATTCCTGTATTAAATATAAAAGAGGGTCTTGATCTTGTACAGCAGAAAAAGGTTTTTGGTTTTATTAATGTAACGACAACTTTGGCTTATAAAATACAAGAAGAGAACTTAGTAGATATCAAAATTGCAGGACTTCTGCCTATAGGCTACAAAATGGCTGTAGCAACACGAAAAGATGAGCCTTACTTAAATAGTATATTTGAAAAAGCTGTAGAGACATTGAGTAGAGACAAAAAAGAGACAATTAAAAATAGATGGACATCACTGCTAGTAAAAGAGAGTGCAGACTATACTCTTGTGTATCAGATATTTACAGCGATGGTTTTACTCATCATAGCTTTTATATATAGACAGTTTTTACTTAAGCGTGTAAATGACTCACTTGAAGAGAAAGTGGCTGAAAATACACATGAACTTCTTATGTTAAACTCGGAGTTAGAAGGTAAGGTGAAGCAGAGAACAGAAGAGTTAGAGTACCAAGCATACTATGACACATTAACGCAGCTTCCCAATCGTGCATTTTTTCATCAAAGTTTAGAAGAGTCCATAGCAAGAGCAAATGTAAACAATACAAAACTAGCACTTTTCTTTATAGACTTAGATAGATTTAAACAGATAAATGACTCACTTGGACACCATGTTGGAGATGAAGTTTTACGAGTTGTAACACAGAGACTACTAAATGTAATAAGTGAAGACGATATACTCTCAAGACTTGGTGGTGATGAGTTCACACTCATAACGGAGCATATAGTTGAACCAGAAGATGCAGCGGCACTTGCGAGTAAAGTACTTAAAGCACTGGAGTTACCACTAAAGATAGAAGAACATCAACTCTATGTTTCTACTAGTATAGGCATAAGTATATACCCCGAAGATAACTCTGATGCAAATAATTTACTTAAAAATGCAGATGCTGCAATGTATAGAGCAAAGCAAGAGGGAAGAAATAATTTCCAGTTTTACTCACTAGATATGACAGAAAAAGCATTTCAAAAAGTGATGCTTCAAGGGAGTCTGCGTAGTGCCATAGATAAACAAGAATTTATGGTTTACTATCAACCTCAAATAGATGTTAAAGCAAAAAAAATTATAGGACTTGAAGCCCTTGTACGATGGAAGCATCCTGTTGAAGGAATAGTCTCTCCTGAGAGATTTTTATCTACGGCTGAAGAGACAGGACTTATAGTAGAGATAGACCAACTCGTTATGAATGAAGCAATGCAACAGGTTTCCATTTGGCATAAAGAAGGTCTTTTTGATGGAACACTTTCGTTAAATCTTGCAGCTAAACAACTCTCAACTAAGAGCTGCTTGAGTATTTTAGAAGCTAAACTCCAAGAGCATGATTTTGAAGCTTCGTGGCTTGAACTTGAAATTACAGAGAGTGATATAATGAAAAAACCACAAGAGGCTATCATGAAGCTACAAAAAATACATGATTTAGGGGTAAAAATAGCAATTGATGATTTTGGAACAGGTTATTCATCTCTCTCTTATTTGAAAAAATTCCCTATAGATAAGTTAAAAATAGATAGATCTTTTGTAACAGGAATTCCAAATGATGAAGAGGATGCTTCTATCGTTAAAGCTGTTATTGCTCTTGGAAATAGTTTAGGACTGACTCTTATTGCAGAAGGAGTAGAAACAAAAGCACAACGAGATTTTATGCTTGAAAACTCATGCTCAAACATACAGGGCTATCTCTATTCTCGACCTATGAATGCAGAGAAATTAGAAGAGTACTTAAAAACATTTACAGGTGATGTTTAAAATTTAGACAAACTCTTCAGAAATATATGGATTATTTTTGTATAATTCGATAATTTAAGTTCGACGGAGAGTAGAGTATGCAAACGCCACTAGAGAGTTTTATAGACCATAAATCAGATACAGGCATGCAGTGTGGCTCTTACTCCATAGATATTCCAAAACTAAAAGAGGGTGAACAGTACCGCTTTCACTTTGACGCAGTTGCCTGTGTTGGGTGTAGATGTTGTGAAGTTGCTTGTAATGAGCAAAACAATAACCCCGCAGATATAAAATGGCGTCGTGTAGGTGAGATGGAGGGTGGTGACTTTCCTGCATTTACTCAGATGTTAAACTCTATGTCTTGTAACCACTGTATAGACCCTGAGTGTCTTAAAGGCTGTCCAACTACTTCTTACATCAAGATAGAAGAGACAGGTATAGTTATCCATGATGATGACACTTGTATAGGGTGTCAGTACTGTACTTGGAACTGTCCTTATGGTGTGCCAGTCTTTCATGAAGAACGTAACATTGTGACAAAGTGTCATATGTGTCATGAGCGTTTAGACGTTGGTCAGTCTCCTGCTTGTGTACAAGCATGTCCTGCAGGAGCTATTGAGATAGAGGCCGTAAATATAGAAGAATGGTTAGCAAATGAGATGGATGATCAAGCAAATATGCCTTTTCTTCCAGATGCTCGAATAACAAACTCTACGACTCGTTACACGCTTCCAGATAACCTGCCTGAAAATATGAAAGAGATGGATGAGCATATACTTAAACCTGCACATAAAGAACTCCCACTTATTTTTATGACAGTCCTTACTCAAATCTCTTTAGGTGGTTTTTTAGCACTTTTCTTAGGTGATATTTTGAGCCTTTTTGGCTTTGAGTCTACAAACTACATAATGGCACTTTTAGTGATGCTTCCAGCTGCACTTGGTCTGCCTCTCTCGGCTCTTCATCTTGGACGTCCATTTTTAGCGATGACTGCAATGAAGAACATAAAAACTTCATGGCTAAGTCGCGAAGCTGCTGCTCTTGGTCTTTTTACTGCTCTTATGAGTGGTGTAGTTGCACTCTACTTTTTTGAAGTAAACACTACACTTCGTTTAGGAGTAGAAGCACTTACATTGACTGTGGGTGTTTTTGGCATTTATGCTCAAGCGATGATTTACCGTATAAAAGCTCGTCCATCATGGAATAGACCTACTACAAACCTGAAGTTTTTCGGTGTGGCTTATGTGGGTATTTTTCTCCTTGCATTTTTAAGTTCACTCCTAAGTCTTAGTGATGTAGTTATTCCTCTTATTGCGTTTGGTATGGTAGGAGCTGTGTCACAACTCTTCTTTACATATGAAGATACAAGAAGCCTAGATACGATAAAAGAGAATGAGTACCAACTGCAAAGAACAAAACACCTTTTAAATGAGAACTTTTTATCTGTGAAAAAGCTGCGTTTAGTCTCTCTTGTTAGTGCGGGAGTTATCCTTCCTCTTTTAGCTTTAGTCTTTGCAGGAAGTGGTTCGTTTGGATATGCATCTATAGTTCTTTTCTTCTCTTTAGTTTTTAGTTTTGCTAGTGAAATAAGCGATAGATTTCTTTTCTATACGACTGTTGTTCCTCTTGGAATGGCCGGTGGTTTTTTTGTTGGAAAGCAGAGACACTAGATTAGTTAAATAAAAGGAGAACAACAATGGCAATTATTGATGTAGATGATTATAATTTTAGAGAGGAAATGCAAAAGGCATTTGAAAGAAAAAATATCGTAGTTTTAAAGTTTTCTACAACATATTGTGATGCATGCATGGCCTTAGGATTTGAGCTTGAAGAGCTCGATGAGACAATAGATAATATTACTATTTTAGAGATTGATTGCTCTACTTCTGAGGGATTAGCAGAAGAATTTGAGATTGTGCAAGTGCCAAGTATGAAAATATATAAAGATAAAGAAACAGTAGTATTTGATGGTGTCGGGGTTATTTTAGCTGCAGATATTAAAGAGCTTTTAATTAGTTGATAAAAAAACCATTAGATTAGATAATTAAAAAATACTGCTTAATTTATAGACTGAAAATGTGGCATTTATATTTAAACTTGTGCTATCATTTAAACAATATAATATAAAGAGATTATGATGATAAGTAAGATAAAAGATTTTTTAGGTTTTGATATAAAAGCAGAGAAGTACAAACTCTCTCATGATGCTACTTTTGGTATGATAAGTGATGCAAATAAACCTGATAAATGGGTCTTTTCTACTTGTGGTTATTGTGGTGTTGGGTGTGGGCTTTACATTGGTGTAAAAGATGGAAAAGCTGTTTATACGAAGGGAAATCCTAAGCACTTTGTAAATCAAGGGACACTCTGTCCTAAAGGATTGTCTGAGCACCAGATGATAAACTCTCCTCACCGTATACTCACACCACTTATAAGAAAAGATGGTGAGTTAGAACCTGCCTCTTGGGATGAAACATTTACTAAAGTTAGTGATGCGTTTAAGCGTATCGCAAAAGAACACGGTCCTAAAGCTGTTTCTGTTATAGGGACAGGGCAGTTTTTAACAGAAGAGTTTTATACACTTGGCAAGTTTGTGCAACTGGGACTAAAAACAAATAACTATGATGGAAATACTACTCTTTGTATGGCATCAGCCGTTATGGGTTACAAGCAGTCTCTTGGAAGTGATGGACCTACGAGTTCTTATGAGGACTTTGAAAAAGCAGATACTATATTTTTAGTGGGTGCAAATATCGCAGATAATCATCCTATCCTTACACTTCACATTAATAAAAATAAAAACCCTAAGAAAAAAGTGATAGTTATAGACCCTAGAGCGAGTAAAACATCGCAGATGGCTGACCTTTATGTACCTATTAAACCTCGTACCGATTTAGCACTTTATAATGGACTCGCATACATAGTAATGGAACAAGGCTGGGAAGATGAGGGTTATATAAAAGCCAATACTAATGGTTATAAAGAGCTTAAAAAACATCTTCAAGACTATCCACCACAAGAAGTTGCAAATATTACTGGTATAGATGTAAAGACTCTTTATGAGTTAGCACGTCAGTTTGTAGCTACAGATGCAGTTTTAACAGGCTGGACTATGGGAGTGAATCAGTCGTTTATGGGAACAGATACTGTAAGTGCTATTATAAACCTGCACCTTTTAACAGGTCATATCGGAAAAGAAGGGGCTGGTCCTTTTAGTATTACTGGACAGTGCAATGCTATGGGAACTCGTGAAACAGGGTTTACATCAAGTTTGCCAGGGTATAGAAACTATGGTGACGAGGCTGCATTAAAAGAATATGCAAGTATTGTTAATGTACCTGAAGATATTATACCTACGAGTCGTGGATACAAATATGCCGAGATAATCGATGCCATAGACCGTGGTGAAATAAAAGCACTTTGGATAACGGCTACAAACCCTCTTGTGAGTTTTGTAAACCAAGAGAAGCTCCGTAAAACACTTACTAAACTTGACTTACTAGTAGTTCAAGATGCCTTTTTGGGAGATACTGCTCAAATAGCAGATGTTATCTTCGCTGCTGCAACTTGGGGTGAAAAAGAGGGTGTTTATACAAATAGTGAGCGCCGTTGTAACAAAGCAAATAAAGCTGTTGAACCACTTGGAGATTCTAAAAGTGACTTTGACATCATTATAGAGTTTTCAAAATACTTTGATGGTGTTAATGAAATGCTCTTTCCTAATTGGAGTGAACCTCGTGATGCCTTTGAAGAGTGGAGAAAGGTATCTAAGGGACAACTTTGTGATTACTCTGGAATTACTTATGAGTTACTAGAAAAAGAGGGTGGTATACAGTGGCCTTGTAATGAAGAGAATCCTCTTGGAACAAAGAGACTTTATACTCCAGATATGCCGTTTAGAACAGCAGATAAAAAAGCAAAGCTTCTCTGTGTAGAGTGGCACCCTATGGCTGAACCACAATCTCCAGAATTTCCAGTCATACTCAACACTGGTCGTACTGTGGAACAGTGGCACACACGCACAAAAACAAGAGCTATAGATATACTAGACAACCTTGCACCTGAGGCTTGGGTAGATTTGAGTCCTAAGGATGCAGTGAAACTCAAGGTAAAATCTGGCGATAGAATGAGTCTAAGTTCTCCTCGTGGTCGAGTCGATGATGTAGTTGTAAGAGTTACAGGTAGTGTACGAGAGGGAACAGTGTTTGTACCTTTTCACTTCAACGAACAACTTGTAAATTCTCTTACAAGTGAGAGTTTCTGTCCAAAATCAGGTGAGCCTAACTTCAAACAGACTGCTATTCAACTGCACTCTGCTGAGGTACCAGAAGGCTTGAAGCTAGAAGAGACAGAGATAAGTGGTGCTATTGCGCATCATAAAGTTGTGTATGAGGGTGTTGCATTTAAAGAGAAAGTATTAGAGTCTGCTAACTAATTTTAATCTTTTACTTGGTAGTGTTATCAAACTGATACACTACTCCTTTCTCATAATCACTCACTAAAACATCAAAACATCCAGCAATCTCTTTCATAGTCTCTATATTTGGTTCAATATAAATCTTATTTTTACTCTTTGTCATAGTGATTATTTTAGCATCTTTGAGTTCTTTAAGATGTCGTGAGATGGTAGGAAGTGCAAAATCAAAATGCTCTGCAATGCTTGTTACACAAGTAGCTTGAGCAATAAGGTCATCTTTTGGTTGTGAGTTATCTATAGAACAAGCATA
>Ga0256826_1001545_pt1 | contig 14284 bp, 17 predicted proteins | sample CV79metaG_FD_185975 | JGI IMG/M metagenome (GOLD analysis project Ga0256826, IMG submission 185975) | Hydrothermal vent microbial communities from East Pacific Rise, Pacific Ocean - CV79 | ecosystem: Environmental > Aquatic > Marine > Hydrothermal vents | place: Pacific Ocean: East Pacific Rise...
CATTTGATGATGCTTCAAGATTTGATGGAACAGCAATTCCTACTGCAGATGCTGCTGATGCTGCTGCTGCACTTTTTAGAAAATCTCTTCTATTCAAAGCCATACTATTTCCTCCTAGATTTAATCAGTTTGTTATATTTAAATATACATTAAAAAATAAAACTAAATATTGTATCGAAAGTTTTATTTAAAAGTGTATATTTTTTATAACTTAGAGTTAAGATTATCATAAAGAAAATCTAAAAAGATTGATATAAATCAAGAGCTGTTTTCTATTGGATGGTTATAAAATCAACCAACTCTATTGCTTCACACCCTTTTTTTAAGAGTTTTCGTTTTTTAGCATCCTCTTCTGCCAATTCAATAAGGTCTGCAAAATCTTTTTTTTGAGCTTCAAACTTATAAACCTCTTTCTTTGTACTTAGTATAATTTTAGAATCTTCCAAATTGCTAGTAAGCTCTAGATTTCGAATACCTTTTGTAAATTCACTCTTAATCAATTTAACAATCTTCTCATTTTTTAAAATCTCTTCAATAGATAACTCTTTATAGGTATCATTATCACAAATAAGTTTATATGTCACGTCCAGTTTTCCTTGCATTTGGATTAGCCTTTAAAATTTTAAGTTGATTTATTATAACATGCAAGAGTAAATAGGTTAGGAGATATGGCAAATTGTCATATTTTTATAAAATTTAAAAAGGTTACCTTTGATATATGAAAACAGATTAATTAAGATAGAGGTAGAGCCAAGTGAAATTCCTTGGTTAAAGATATTTACTCAAGTTGCACACAAGGAGTTCTCTAATGCGTCACAAGAGGAGAAAGAAGAGATATGGAGGGTATTGGATATTATCGAAAAAGAGATGTTAACTTTTTTTAAACCTAAAAAGATAAATATCGCCTCTTTTGGAAACTATATGCCCCATCTTCATTGGCATATTATGGCACGTTTTAAAGAGGATAGCTTTTTCCCTGAGCCTATGTGGGGGCAAAAGCAGAGAGAGGGAAGCTATCGGTTAGAGAATTTTGATATTTTTATAGAACTACTTAAAGAGAAATTTGAATAAATCTTTTATATAAGAGGAGGGGCGTTTTTTAGTTAATGCCTTTAACTCCTCCTCTTTTGTTGTTAGCTTTTCAATATACTTTTTTGCTTTTTTAAGCTCGGTTGCTTCAAACTTAATCTGCATCTAAAATTCTTTCTATTTCATACATTGCATCTTCATTTTTGAGTCTAAATTTAACCTCTATTCTTCTTGAAGCATCTTTGTCCTCTTTTCCATTTACTTTAATTGTATCAAGATAAGAGCGACCACTTGCAACAAGCTTCTCTTTGATATTATGTTTTTTAATATAATCAAGAGTCAAGAGATAGTGCATAACAGCAAAGGCACGTTTTTGAGACAAATCAAGGTTATATAGATATGAACCATCAGAGTCAGAGTGTCCCTCTATGATGATTTTATCAAGATGCTCTTTTATATTAGGATTTGATATAAGTGTGTTTACATATTCAATAAAATTCTTTTTAAGCTCATTTTTTGCTCCATCTTTTAAGTTGGCTGAACCTTTGTCAAAGAGTATGTTAGAAGCCAATCTTAATGAACCACTCTCTTTATCTATATTTATCTTTTTACCTAAAGAGGCTTTTAGCTCGGCAATAACTTTTAGTTTGATTCCTGTTAGAGATTTTATTTTTGCTTTTTGTGCTTGAAGTTTAACCAAAAGGTCATCATATTTGGTCTGTTTATTATCAAGCGCTTGAACCATCTTGAGAAGCTTGTCTTCATTTAATCTTAAAGACTCATTCTGCTCATTTAGTTGATTAGAGAGAAGAATAACTTTTCCCTCATACTCTTTTATTTTGTTTTGACTGGTATGTATTGTACTGTTTTGCTCTTGTGTCATATTTTGAAGCAGTACAATATGGTTAGAGTAGTTGTCTATTTTTGTATTTTGAGCCAAGAGGAGTTGATTTAAACTCTCTAACTCTTCAGCTTTAAGTTTAAGAGACTCTTTTGAGAGTATCAAATCTTTATTGCTCTCTTTAAGTGAGGCTTCTCGTTTTGCCAAAAGATTACGTAGTTTTGAAATCTCATCAGATTTAACAGCAATGTTTTGAGACAAATCAATAAGGTTATCAGACTGTTCATCTAAAACCTCCTCTTGTTCTGTTAGTGCCTCTTTCTGTTTATCAAGTATGGTCTCTTTGTCATGTAGAATATTTCTTAATGTGGTTGATTTTACCATAATAGAACCAATAAGTAAGATAAAAATAAACAATAGCCCTGCCATTAAATCGGCATACGAAATCCAAAAGTTACTACTTTCACTGTTGTTACTATTTTTCTCTTTAAACATTATCTGTTCACTATGGTATTAGAAATCTGTTGATGATATTTGGTTATGGTATCTTGCAAAATAGCATTTTGTTGACTGGTACTGTTCGCAAAATTGGCAAGTTTTACAATAATATCACCCAATTCACTATCGATTTTAGTAAAGCTAAGTGTTAGTGCATGTTCTAAAGAGGAATCAAATTTATTAATATTATTTGATAACTCTTGTGTTGTTCTTGTAAAGTCACGAATATTTCTCTCTATCTGTTCTGTAGCACTAAGTGCTGTTTGAGAGTGATGAATTTTAGCGATGGTATCTTTTAAGTCGCTAGAGACCATCTGCATATGGTTTGTAATACTAGAGAAATTTTTATTGGTTTCATTTATAATTGTTTGAAAATTCTCTAAATGTTTCTCATTTAGTTTTTGAATAAAATCTAAGTTAAAAGTCTCTTGAAGTGCTTTTATCATATTTTGATCACGTATCTCATCTTGCATATGTTCATGACGACTCAATTCACTCTTTGACCAAATATAAGTATTGTAGACAAGGTGTAGTTGATGTGAATCAGTATCTACTTTAGAGAGACCTCTTTTTTCAAAAAAAGTCCAAATTATAGAGAGAAAAATACCATAAATAGAAGCATAGAAAGCAGTACCTACACCAGCTAAAAGCAAGGAAATATCACGGTCTAAAGCCTCACTATTGGTAGAAGAGAAGTCAGGCATAGATAGTGCAATGGCTGTAAATGTTCCTAAAATACCCAACATAGGAAAGAATGAAGGGGCAACAGAAGCAAAGTTGTCATTTCTAAATGTTTTATAGTATTCAGCAATAAACTCTCCAATATTAATGGTTGACTTTGTCTCATTAAAAATGGTTAAAGAGTTCTCTTTTATACTTTTTTGCAAATCTTTTTGTAGGTTAATATACTCTTTACGCATTCTACAGATAGCAAAATTGGCATTGTGTTTAATAAAGAGTAGATAGGTAATGTATATTACTCCAATAATAATTAAAGAGTGCATATTCACTTTTAATGAGATAAGGTTAAGGTATCCTAAAATGATTCCTGCAAAAAATAGTGTCGGGAATAGGGCGATTATAAGGTAGTTAATAAAACAAGGTGTATTGGATGAGTGGTTGGTTGGCATTTTGACTCCTCTATTTCAAGTCTGTACTGTTGTTATCGGGGGTTATAGATGAAATATTAAGATCTTTTGGTTTATGAATGACCTCTTTAACCAAGTAGAAAAAGTTTGGATGAAGTACATCAGCATGAATCTTAATAATAGCTGTTTTATAGGTACTTTTTGTAATTACTTTAGTAACAATACCTACTGGTATATTGGGTAAAAATATATTATCAAGTCCTGAAGTAACTACTTTATCTCCAATATTAATTTGTGACCATTTTGGAATAAAATTGACTTCCATATGTTGTGCATCAATTCCTTTTGCAATTCCTGGTCGTTTTTTCTCTCCAATAAAGGTTGAGAATTGACACTCTTCATTTGAGAGCAAAATTCCTTTAAGTGGTTCATCCGTTTTTATAGCAATACCAGCTGCAACATTTTTTTGGATTAGTCCAAAAATCTTATCTTTTTTAAGTTCATGACCCTTAGTTAGATAGACTTGAGAGAAATCATTAAGTTTTTTATAAGAGATAGTTTGAACCCGTAAAATATTTTCATGAAGATTAAATCTATCTTCATTGTATGTATGTAGAGCTTCAAGTTTAACAATTTTTATCTTCTGTTGATAGAGATATTTTCGAAGTAAAAGATTTTCATTTTTTAACTCCTTTACTGACTCTGCTTGGTTCAAGTATTGGTCAATAGAAGTTTTAATATTGTTGGTTATATTTAGATAACCCTCTTTTACAGGTAAAGTAAGCGTTGCAAACTTGTCCTGAAAAGAGTTCTCTTTTCTTAAGAGAAATATTACTGCGATAATGAGAAGAGAGAGAAAAAAAACTTTACTATTCTTCATAAACTGTCTGTTGTAGTAAATCTATCTCTTCTAGTGCTTTTCCTGTTCCTTTTGCTACAGCAAGTAGAGGGTCTTCAGCTACATAGACAGGAAGTTTAATAATGTTAGATAGGTATTTATCTAAACCACGAATCAATGCACCACCACCAGTAAGTACAATACCGTTTTCAACAATATCTCCAGCTAAATCAGGAGGTGTCTGCTCAAGAACAAGTTTAAGTGCTTCACCAATCTCTTTTAGTGGCTCTTTAATAGCTTCTCTCATATGCTCTGAAGTAATCTCAACAGAGGTTAAAAGTCCAGTTACTTGGTCTCTACCTTTAACATTCATGTTTAGTTCTTCATCAAGCTGAATTGCTGTACCAATGGCAATTTTCATCTCTTCTGAAACTCTATCACCTATAAGAAGGTTAAAATTCTTTTTCATATAATCAATAATAAACTTATCAATTTTATCACCAGCTGTTCTAATTGATTTAGATAGAACAAGACCACCTAAAGAGATAACACCAATTTCAGTTGTACCACCACCAATATCAACAACCAAGTTACCATTAGGCTCTTTTACAGGAATCCCTGAACCAATTGCTGCTGCCATAGGCTCTTCGATAAGATAAACTTCTCTTGCTCCAGCACTCATTGCTGACTCTTTAACTGCTTTTCGCTCTACTTGGGTTAATCCAAATGGAACACAGATAATAATTCTTGGAGAGAAGAGACCTTTTCTATTATGTACTTTTTCAATAAAATATCTAATCATCATCTCTGTTGTGTTAAAGTCAGCAATAACTCCATCTCTCATTGGGCGAATGGCTTTGATATTACCTGGTGTTTTACCAACCATATCTTTTGCCTCTTGACCCACTGCCAATATATGCTCTCGACCATGTTTATCATATTGAATAGCAACCACTGATGGTTCATTGATACAAATTCCTTTGCCTTTAACCAGTACCAATGTATTTGCTGTTCCTAAATCTATTGCTAAATCGTTTGAAAATATTCCTAAAAGTTTTTTAAACATTCTTCTTCCCTTATGCTGTTTTTGAATTTTTTATATAAAGTGGTTTCATACCATTTTTCACTACATCATCTGTAATAATAATTTCATATCCTTCGAGTTCAGGAAGTTCATACATAATATCTAATAAAGCCTCTTCCATAATCGAACGTAATCCTCTTGCTCCTGTTTTTCGCTTAATTGCTTTTTGGGCAATTGCTTCTAATGCACCATCTTCAAATGTTAATAGTGCGTTATCTATCTCAAAGAGCTTTTGGTACTGTTTGATAACGGAATTTTTAGGTTCAACTAGAATTCTTATCATATCTTCAATTGTAATTGGTTCAAGTGTTGCTGTAACATGAAGCCGTCCAATAAGTTCTGGAATAATTCCAAAGTGTACCAAATCATCTGATTCAATAAGGTGCATCACATTTTCATTCTCTTTAGAACTTCGTTTTGTCTGTCCAAATCCAAGTTGATTTGCACCCAATCTTCTTTGAATAATCTCTTCTACACCATCAAATGCTCCACCACAAATAAATAGAATATTTGAAGTATCTATCTGTAAAAAGTCTTGATTTGGATGCTTTCGTCCACCTTTTGGTGGAATATTAACAACTGAACCCTCAATAATTTTAAGCAGTGCTTGTTGTACACCTTCACCTGAAACATCTCGTGTAATTGAACGGTTTTCACCCATCCGAGCAATTTTATCCATCTCATCAATAAAGATAATTCCACGTTCTGCTTTGGTTATATCTCCATCAGCAGCTTGAAGAAGTTTGGTTAAAATATTTTCAACATCTTCACCTACATAACCTGCTTCAGTTAAGTTGGTTGCATCTGAAATGGCAATAGGTACATCTAGAAAACGAGCAATTGTTTGTGCCAATAGAGTTTTTCCTGAACCTGTTGGTCCAATAAGTAAGATGTTTGATTTTTCAATAGAGGTATCATTATCATTAATATATTTAAAAATTCTTTTATAGTGATTGTAAACAGCTACCGATAGTGTTTTCTTTGCTTGGTCTTGACCAATAACATAATCATTTAACATCTTGTGTATCTCTTTTGGAATAAGCAAAGTAGGTGGAGGAGTGTTTAACTCTTCATCAATCTCTTCCTCTTCGCCAAAAAGAATTTTATAGGCAGATGTTACACAATTTGAACATATATATACACTGTTTCCTGCTATAAATGGGTTTGTTTCTTTCTCTGTAGTATTACAAAAACTACATGTTTTTCTAGCCATTAATATTTTTCCTTACATATGGAATACCACGTTTTGATTGTGTGATAAACGTTACTAATTTTTTTATAATTTCTGAGTCACTCTTTTTTAAAAGTGATTCGGCAGTCTCTTGTAGTGCTTGACCACTTTCAAATAGCTCTCTGTAGGCTATCTTTAAACTGTTTATTTCATCTCTATTTAGATGTCGTCTAAGACCTGTTAGATTCAGTCCTCTAAGTGTAGCACGGTTTCCCTCTGCTAAACAGTAAGGAGGAATATCTTGACTTAAAGCAGATGCTCCACCAATCATTGCAAAATCACCAATATGAACAAATTGATGAATGGGTGTTAATCCACCAACAACAACATTGTTTCCAAGTTCTACATGACCTGCTAAGGTTGCACCATTTGCTAAGATGCAGTTGTCTCCCATGATAACGTCATGACCTAAATGAACATAACCCATTAAAAGATTATTATTTCCAATTTTTGTGATGCTTCCACCACCTTTGGTTCCTGGGTTAATTAGAGTAAATTCACGAATTTTATTGTTATCGCCAATAATAAGTTGAACCTCTTCACCATTAAATTTTAAATCTTGGGGAATAGAGCCAACAACGGCATGAGAGAAGATATGATTGTTTTTTCCTATGGTGGTATGACCTGCTATATTTGCATGTGCATCAATAACAGTTCCCTCATCAATGGTTGTTTGTGAAGAGATGGTTACAAATGGACCAATGGTTACACTGTTACCGATTACTGCACCCTCTTCAATAATTGCTGTTGGATGTATGTTGGACACTAAAAACCTTTTTAATAACTTTAATATTCTATTTATCTACAATCATCGCTTTTAGTTCAGCTTGGGCAACCAATTTATCAGCTACATAGGCTTTTGCATCTAATTGCCAAATTGCACCACGTTGTTTAATAACTGTTAATTTGTAAACCAGTTGATCTCCTGGTGTTACAGGTGACCTAAATTTTGCTTTGTCAATACTCATAAAATAGACTACTTTATCTTCTGCCGCATCTTGTTCTTCTTCGGTTGAACTTTTAAATGCTAATACGCCACCTGCTTGTGCCATACCTTCAATAATCATTACACCTGGATAGATTGGATGGTCAGGAAAGTGTCCTTGAAATACAGGCTCTGATATAGAGACATTTTTATAGCCCTCTATACTTACTCCTTTTTCAAGTTTTGTGACACGATCAAGTAGTAAAAATGGGTACCTGTGTGGTAGTATTTTTTGAATTTCAACTACATCATATAGCATACTTTAAGCCTTTTGAGAAAATTTTTAACTATTTTATCTAAATATAACTAAAATGTTATGATTTTTTTAATAAAACTTCTTTGACATCTTGATATATATGGCTTTTATAAAGAATTTCAACTTTTTGAGTAGGAATATTAAGAACCACAACAATTAAAGAGAGGTCATATGGGTTAGAAATAAGCTCTTTTCTTATACTAAGTTCTACTTGAAATGGAGGGGGATTGAAAATTAAATTTTCAATAGAGTTATGGTCTGTTTTTGCTAATTTATTATATTTATCTAATGTAATAAATTTAACTTCATCTCGGTTCATGTAGTGTATTTCGTTAATAGTATTATCTATACGTCCTCTTGTATATTCACTTTTTAGGGTAGAGTAGGGTAAAAAATGTGCAGGAAGAGTCTCTTTTTTTACCCTTAAAAGTCCATAAGTTTGTCTCCAATTTAAAAACCGTTCTTTTACTATAGTATATTTTATATGCTTCTCCTCATACTCCCAACGCTTTTTATAGAGTTCAACTCTTGCTTCTATAGATTCAGGTTGAATTTGCCTTGAAACAGGAGAAAAAAGTTCATCTGCCAACTTTTGTTGCTGTTCTCGTTGCATGGTAAGTCCAAAAAGGCAACCACAATAGTCTTGACGGTACAAAGCATCTTTTTTTGCTAAAATATTTTGCTCTTGTGTTCCAGAAGCTTTTCTGTAATCTGGAGCAATAAACTTTACACCAAACTTAGCTCCAAGTATATCCCCCGATTTCTTAAGCTGTTTAAGAGATTTCTTTGGACTTGTTAACAGTGTAGAGGTAAATAACCCTTCTCCTAACTCTGAAGCTCTCTTCGCTGTTACTTCAAAACGTCTATCAAAACAGACTGCACATCTGCTACCTTTTTCAGGCTCTTTCTCTAAGCCTCGTACAGCTTTTAACCAGTTTTCAGTATCATATTTTCCCTCTAATAGCTCAATGTTTAATATATTACAGGAACGTTCTACCTCAAGAAGTCGAAGTTTATATTCACTGTATGGATGAATATTGGGGTCGTAAAAAAAACCTATAAGTTTTTCATTTGGGTATTCAAGTTGTAGTTTTTGTAAGAAGTAGTGGCTGTCTACAGCACAACATATATGTACTAAAATAGGAGAGTCCTTGTTTGTAAATAGTTTAGTAAGGCAATCATAGTAGATTGCCTTTGGAGTTAATTTATTAGTTCAGCAAAAGAGTCTTGACAAGCTTTAATAGCCTCTTCAATCATCTCATCTGTAGTAGCTGTTGATATAAACCCTGTCTCATAAGATGAACAAGCCAAATATACTCCTTTTTCAAGCATTTTTCCATGGAACTTTCCAAACAGTTCAGAGTTATTTTCAAGTGCATCATCAAAGTTTTTAACCACTTTATCTGAAAAATAGAATCCAAACATAGAACCACGAACATCAGTTACCATTGGTACACCTACTGCGTCTGAAGCCTCTTGGAAACCTTCCATTAATCTTTTTGCTCTCTTTTCTAAAGTTGCATATACTGTTGGGTCTGCTTTTAGTTTTTTAAGGCTTGTTAATCCTGCTGCCATTGCCACTGGGTTACCTGAAAGTGTTCCTGCTTGGTATATTGGACCCTCTGGAGATAGTTGAGCCATAATCTCTTTTCTTGTTCCAAATGCACCAACTGGCATACCTGCACCAATTACTTTTCCTAGTGTTACAATGTCTGGTTTAACTGAACCGATACCCTGATAACCTGTAAGAGATGCTCTAAATCCACTCATAACCTCATCAAAAATTAGTAATGCTCCATGCTCGTCACATAAAACTCTTAGCTCTGCTAAAAAAGCTTCATCTGCTGGAACCAATCCCATATTTCCTGCAATCGGTTCAATAATAATAGATGAAACACCATTTTCACTCTGCTCAAAACATGCTTTTACTGACTCTATATCGTTATAGGTTGCCAAGAGTGTATGTTTGGTTAAATCTGCTGGTACTCCTGGGCTAGATGGGCTTCCAAAGGTTGCCATTCCTGAACCTGCTTGAACTAAAAGTGAATCGGCGTGACCATGGTAGCACCCTGTAAATTTGATAAAATCATCGCATTTTGTGTAGCCTCTTGCCAAACGGATAGCCGACATTACAGCCTCTGTTCCAGAGCTTACAAAACGCACCTTTTCAATACTATCAAACATCTCTACAATCTCGGTTGCCAAGTCTGTTTCGGTTAGTGTTGGCGCACCAAAACTTAAACCACGTTTTACAGCCTCTATTACAGCTTGTTCAACATCTTTATCGGCATGACCCAAAATAAGAGGTCCCCAACTCTGAACAAAGTCGATGTATTTATTCCCATCAATATCAATCAGATGACCACCCTCACCACGCTCTATAAATACAGGTGTTCCACCAACCGATGAAAATGCTCTTACAGGCGAATCAACACCCCCTGGAATAACCTCGTAAGCCTCTTTAAATGCCTCTTGGCTTCTGTTATAACTCATAAAATAGTATCCTTTTTAATGCTAAATAAATTTTTTTTGATTATACTGTTTTTAATCTATTATTGTGGAATATTATGAGATTTTTTGTTGCTTTTTTTATTTCGTTGTTGATTTATATGGCTCTTATATGGTTGATTATGGCTAACTTTTCAGATATTAAGGTTATGCCTAAAAAGAGAAATGAGCATATTATTAAGATAGATATTAGAGATATTCCAACACCAAAAAAAGTTTTGGAATCGGAGGCAATAGCCCCCAAAATAGCGAGGCTAAAGCCGTCGGTTCCGAACCTTATTAAGCCTGAAATTAAAAAAGTTATCAAAAAGAAAATAGTTAAGAAGAAGCCTATTAAAAAAAGAGTTGTTAAAAAGAGGATAGTTAAGAAGAAGCCTATTAAAAAAAGAGTTGTTAAAAAGAGGATAGTTAAGAAGAAGCCCATTAAAAAAAGAGTTGTAAAAAAGAAGATAGTCAAGAAAAAGCCCATTAAGAAAAGAGTTATAAAAAAGAGGATAGTCAAGAAGAAGTCTATCAAAAAAAGGATTGTTAAAAAGAGAATAGTTAAGAAAAAGCCTACTAAAAAAAGAGTTATTGAAGAGCAAGTTGTTATAGATAACTCACTTTTAATGCAATCTTTTGAAGTGATAGAGCCAGTAAAAGAGGTTAGAAGAGTTAAACCAGAGGTAAACTCTAATGATTTATCTAGTTTTTTATCTACTCCTAGTAGCTCTGTGGCTACTAAATCTTATCCTAATAGAAAGATAAGAAATCTTTATGGTTCATCTTTCCACTCTTTTACTCCTACTCAAAAAAGATTTATAGAGAATAATTTAAATACAATTCAAGGTATTACCCAACGAATATTAACTCAAAGAGGTTATCCACAAGGGGCAGGGCAAACAGGTCAAGAGGGTACAAATATTGTCTCTTTTAAACTTCATCCAAATGGTACTATCTCTCATCTGAGACTTAAAACACGTATTGGTTACAGGGCTTTAGACGATAACACACTATCACTAATACGAACAGCCTATAGGGAGTATCCTTATCCATCTACTACTACACAGATTATTTTTTATGTCACTTATTCGATATATTAATATCAATTTGATATACTCTTAGAAAAAATAGGAGAAAATATGTCCGAATTAAATAGATTCCGATTAATCAATAAAATAGAAGGGTACTCGTTTTTGCTTCTGCTTTTTGTAGCAATGCCTTTAAAATATATGGCAGGTTATCCAGTTGCCACCAAAATAGCAGGTATGATTCATGGGGTTTTATTTATAGGTTTTATCTATCAACTGATTGTTGCAACTGATGAAGTTCCTTTTACAAAAAAAGAGGCATTTATATTTTTTGTAGCTTCGGTTATTCCATTTGGTAGTTTTTATAACGAGAAGATCTGTAAATCTAAGGCTTAAAGTAAAATATCTATATGTTATAATAAAGGTTAATCATAAAATAATTAACTAAGAAAGAATAAAATAATGTATAAACTTGACCTAAATTTACTAAAAATACTTCCTTTTGCAAACCATGTTGGTATTAAATCAAAAGATAATAGACAACTTAAGCTAGAGAATCATCCCCATGTTCATAATCATGTGGGAACACTCCATGCTGCTGCACAGTTTACTTTGGCAGAGACTCAAAGTGGACTTTTTTTACTCTCTTTATTTCCTGAACATGTTAATGAAATAGCCCCTCTTTTACGTGGTTCTACTGTAAAATATAAAAATCCTGCTCAAACTGATTTGACTGCAATAGCTACAGTATCGGAATCAGACAAAATAAAATGTGAAAAACAGTTCTTAAAAAGAGGACGTGCCATCTTATCTATTGATGTTGAGCTAAAAGATAAGCATGGAGTTGTAACGATGATTGGTACATTTGTGTGGTATATCCAAAAGTCAGAGTGTTCCGTCTTTGCATCATAATGTGCTGTTTGTCTCTTGAACTTTAGCTTGTGGTTTAGAGGTGATTCCTTGAATAAACTGATTCATAACATGAATCATTGCCTCACTTTCTATCTTGGATGCTTTAGAGATTACAGCCGATTCTAAGGCACTCTTTAGCTCTTTCATCTCTTCTATACTTAAAACTTGTAATCCATAAAGTAACTCATTTTTACTTCCCTCTTTTACCATCTCTACATATTGTTGTTCTTGTTTTGTAGGTTTTATTGTTTGATTATTATCTGATTTTTTTGATGCTTTTCTATAGCGTTGAGTCATTGATTTATAAAAGGCAAGAATCTCATCCTCTTTAACCGTGAGTTTTAAAATATTATCAACAATATCTAAACGCTCTGTTGTTAAGGGGTTCTCTTCTAAATCTTTTAAAAATGCACTCATATCCTCTTTTGAAATAGAGCTTTCCATCTCGACTACATAGCGTTGCATAATTGGTGTACGATAAAGAGCCAAAAGCTCTTCAAGTTCATTGGAACTTAGATGCTCTTCCAGATATTTTCTATATATTTGGTTTATCTCTTGGCTGTTGTTGTCTTCTCGCTCTTGATTTTGACGCATACTATCAAAAACTTGTTCAATTGAGACCAATTGTGCATCAGCTTTTGAGATACTAAGATACTGCTCTATCTGCTCTGAAGAGGCAGAGAAGAGCAGTGATGAAAAGAGAGAGATTAAAAAGAGTTTTTTCATACAATTAGTTTATATTGGTATAGACAGCTTGAACATCTTCATCTTCTTCTAAACGTTCAATCAACACATCAACCTCTTCCATCTGCTCATCGGTTAAATCAATAGGCATATTGGCAATATATTGATGCTCCCCTTTGGTTACCTCTATTCCCATCTCTTCGAGTGCTTTAGATAAATCTCCAAATGAGGCGAACTCTCCAAAGATACGCACAATCTTTTTATCTTCACCATTCTCTTGTGGTTCAACATCCTCTTCTATCTCTTCAAGACCTGCATCAATAAGTTCAAGCTCAAGCTCTTCTATATCCATCTCATCTGTTTTATCAAAGGTAAAGACCGATTTACGGGTAAACATAAAGTTTAAAGAACCAGAAGTAAGCATCTCGGCACTGTTACGGGTCAATGCTGCTTTTACATTGGCAACGGTTCGTGTTCCATTATCGGTAGCACAATCAATAATAAACTGTGTTCCATAAGGACCTTTTGCCTCATAGTGCATCTCTTTAATATCGGCCGCATCTTTACCTAAGGCTCTTTTAATTGCTGCTTCAATATTATGTTTTGGCATATTTTGAGCTTTTGCTGTAAGAATAGCTGTACGAAGTCTAGGGTTCATATCAGGGTCAGGGCTTCCTGCTTTGGCTGCCATTGTAATTACTTTTCCTAGTTTAGGGAATATCTTTGACATCGCCCCCCATCTCTTCATTTTTGCTGCTTTACGGTACTCAAACGCTCTACCCATAAAAAATCCTTTTATTACTGTGTAAATATTTTTGGGATTATAGCATCTTTTGGTTGTTGATGTATAATAGTTGAATTTTTTTAAAGGAAAAAAATGAACTACTATGAACTGATATGCACGGTATACTTAAAAAAAGATATAAGTTTTAAAGATAGCTTTGATGTTATCTCTAAATATATTAGTTTCTCTATGGCTCAAACTGATGAGCTAAAAGAGCTACACAACCAAACAGGTTATAAACATTATACTTTTGGTAGTTTCTACCCTATAGAGAGAGATAAAATCTATAAAAAGGGAAATAGCTACCAATTTACCCTTCGTTCTCCTAATGAACATTTTATTAAATCTTTGTCAAATATGCTTAGAGCCAATATTGATAACGCTAACTTTTTGGTGGTTGAGACCTATTCTAAAAATATTAAACAGTTTTTTATCTCTGAACTCTACTCTGTTACCCCTGTGGTGGTTACTGCTGATAGGGGTGTTTTTTGGACAATACAAAGAGATGGCGATATACTAAAGCTTCAACGGCTTCT
>Ga0256826_1001546_pt1 | contig 14283 bp, 13 predicted proteins | sample CV79metaG_FD_185975 | JGI IMG/M metagenome (GOLD analysis project Ga0256826, IMG submission 185975) | Hydrothermal vent microbial communities from East Pacific Rise, Pacific Ocean - CV79 | ecosystem: Environmental > Aquatic > Marine > Hydrothermal vents | place: Pacific Ocean: East Pacific Rise...
TATCTTTAATATTTAAGACAACAATTGAAAGTGGTTGACCTTCCATCTCTTTTTCATCAAGCATAGACTTGATAAATAGTAAAGGAATAACTTCCCCACGAATATAAACAAATGGTTCGTTATGTAAATACTCTATCTCACTTCTCTCAAGTTTAACAGTTTCACTTACACTATCCATAGGAATACCATAATGTATATTGTTCATGTGAATATGAAGTAAAGAAGTTACAGCTAAAGACATAGGAATTGCTAATGTTATTACTGTACCTTTATTTGCTTTTGTAGTTATGCTTATGCTCCCACCAAAACTCTCTATAGATTTTTTAACAACATCCATACCAACACCACGACCAGAAAACTCTGTAATTTCCTCAGCAGTTGATAGACCCGGAAGTAAAACTAATTCTGCCATTTCATTTTCACTTAAAGCATCTATTTGTTCTGGTGACATTAAGCCTTTTTCTAAAACTTTACCAGCAACTCTTTCAATATTAATACCAGCACCATCATCAACAATCTCAATAATAATTTTATCTGATTGAGCATAAGCTTTTAAAGTCACTTGACCATTAACATTTTTACCTTTTTGCTCACGAACATCAGGCATTTCAATACCATGATCGAGTGAATTTCTCATGATATGAATCATAGGATCAGCTAACATCTCAATCATATTTTTATCAAGCTTAGTATCCCCACCCTCCATCTCTAGTTTTACTTTTTTACCAAGTTTTTTAGAAATATCACGAACAAGTTTAGGATAACGATCAAATACATAAGAGATTGGTAACATTCTCATACCCATAATTAAATCTTGAAGTTGCTCTGTAAGACGATTGATAAATATGTACTTATCCATAATCTCTCTCTTAATAGTATCATGAGTCATACCAATAATATTATCTGCTAAATATGGAAGAGAATTTTTAGCTACTAAAAGTTCCCCGGCAACATTCATAAGTGAATCAATTGATTCTTGATCAATCTTAACAGTTTTACCAACTACTGCTTTTTGAGCTGGTTCTTTTGTTGGTTTTTTCTCTTTTTTTACAGTTGGTGTTTCCTTAGGAGTTGATGTTTCTTTTACTTCTTCTTTTTTAACTTCTTTTGGTTTTTCACTAACATTAATAACTTCTTCTTCCTCTTCACCAAGACCAAGTTCATACTCAAGATAAGATTTTACATCTTCTTTTGTATTACAATCAGGAACATTTGGATCTGTTTTTTGAAGAGTGCTTAAAATAGATATTATTCTTTGTAAATCTTCATCATTTTGAACAAACTCTAAAGCTTTATATTGTTGTTCTTTTATCTCTTTAATAGTTTCAATTGTATGTTCGTTTAAGTCTAGATTTGTACTCGTTGATTCTTCTTTTGCCTCTGATTTAACTTCTACTTTTTCATCAGATTGAGCTTGAACTTCTTCATTAGAAAGTTTAGGAGCAATATATACTTCACCTTTATAAAGGTTTTGGAAGAAACCATTTAGTTTAGCTAAATCATCTTCTTTAATTAAACCAGCAATATCTAAGAATCTATTTAATTGAGCATATTGTAAAGTATCTGCACCTACTAGTTCTAAAGAGCGTTCAACTTCATCTACAACAGATGCTAAGTCAAAATCTTCAGCAATTGAGGATAGTTCTTTTAATGAATCAATTTGATGTCCACTATCTCCACTATCAACGCTAAGTAATGAGGCAATATCTAATGGTAAAAATTTTAATTCATCTATAAAGTTAAATAAAGAATCTTCTATCTCTTCGTAAGTAGCATCAACAAAAGCAATTAATTGTGTCTTCAGTAATAAGCCATCTTCATCTTCTGTTCCACTTAAAACTGATTTAGCATTATTATCACTCATGCAAGAGTGTACACCTAGTACTTTATCACCTAGCAAAGAAAGAGTATAAACTGGTTCGTTTCCGTAAACCATACAAGATTCATCAATATCAAAGATAATTCCATATACATTTGAATTTGTACAAAAACTCTCATTTATTTCACTATTTTGATAATTTATAGGATGATTTTTTACATCTCTTAATGTATTCATAGGTACATTTAAAATAACTTCTGAAGACTCTATTACAGTAAATGGCATATTCCAAACAGCTTCTGATTCTGCTGATTTACCCATTTGAGTATTTAAATCTGCAATAATTTCTTCGACAGTATTTGCATCAGCTTCTACAATACCCTCACTCTCTTCAGCAGCTTCAACAAGGTTTAAAACTTCATCAAAGGCATTATAAAGTGCTTCTGTCATTGTATCTACAAATTCTATTTTATCTGCTCTTAACATATCTAATAAATCTTCAGCATGATGAGTTATGTCTCTAACAGAGTCAAAACCAACAATACCACTACCACCCTTTAAAGTATGAGCAGCACGAAAGACTGAGTTTAAAAGCTCTGGGTCATCACCACCAATAGCCTCAATATTTTGTTCAATAAATGATAAATTTTCTCTTGCTTCGTTTAAAAATTGTTCTAATAATGGATCCATATTATCTCCCTTAATTCTTTACCAAAATATCTATATATGCTTGAAGTACATCAGGTTTAATTGGCTTTGTTTCAAATAGATTAGCACCAGCTTTGTATGCAGCTACTTTATCTTCATCTTTAGCTTGTGTTGTTACCATAATAACTGGAATATTTTTATGAGCATCTTGCTTACGTAAATCAGTTATAAAAGAATACCCATCCATAATTGGCATATTTACATCAACTAAATATAAGTCAATCTCAGCACCAAGACTTTTTTCTAATGCTTCCATACCATTTTCTGCCTCAACAATTTCCATACCTAAGGACTTCAATATTGAACCATGATAATTTCTTACTGTTTTTGAATCATCTACTACCATTACTGTTGGCATAATATCTCCTTAAAAAATACTTCTTGATTATTAAATATAATCATTTTTGATAAATCAAACAATTATCTATTTTTTTTGCTTGAAAAACAGAAACGATTCTACTCATGTACTCAGCATGACCTAAAAGTACATAACCACCAGGATTTAACATGTCATAAAATGTCATAGCTACCTCTTTTCTTGAAGCATCATCAAAATATATAAGCATATTTCGTGAAAAAATAACATCAAATTTACCAAGTTTACGCATTTGTGTTTTATCAAAAACATTTGCTACTTGAAAATCAACACTACCTTGTAAATCTTCACCTAGCTCATAACCTAGACCTTTTTTATTAAACCATTTTGACAAAATATCTTTAGGTATTGCATGAACTGAACGCTCAGTAAACTTTGCTTTTATAGCTTTTTGAATAACTGTTGAATCTATATCTATTCCAACTACTTCAATATCTCTTTTTTCAACAATATCACCCTCTTCTACAATATGTAAAATCATAGAATATGGTTCTTCACCTGTTGAACATGGAGATGAAAGTATTCTTAATGGTCTATTTTTAGGCATACTCTCATGAAGCTCAGGTAAAATCTTATCTGCTAATACTTCAAACTGATCTTTTTCTCTAAAAAAGTAAGTTTCATTTACAGTAACTGCATTCATCAACTCTTGAAATTCAGAACCATCAGTATCATCAAAACGAAGCTTATAAAAGTACTTTCTAAAGTTATCCATTCCTAACTCTTTAGCCCGTTTATCAATATACTTTGCTATTTTTTCAAAATGTTTATCTTCTTCAAGATAAATTCCACTTTTTCTATAAACAAACTCACTAATTTTTAAAAAATTTTCTGTAGATAAAAGATATGCCATTTTTATCCCTTTATCATTTGAATTGCGCCATCAACAGCAAAAGCTACATAAACTTCATCTTTAAATCTATCTTTTAATGATTCTAAAAGTTCAATATCTTCTTCTTCACCTATTTCACCCATATAATCTACGGCTGTCATAGCTACATTTATATCTTCTTCACTCTCTAAAAGTTCAACTAACATATCACGAGATTCTGCGAAGTTAACATCACCAAGTACATTAATAGCAAAGATTCTTAAATCTCTATCATCACCAATTAAAAACTTTACAATATAATACTTAATAGCTCCACCAAAATCTCTAAGCATTGATATACCAAGATTTCTAATATAAGCATTATCAAGCTTTAATAAATCCATAATTGCCTCAATAGGAGCAACTTCAGCATCCATATTTGAGATTACACTAGATATCTTACTTAATATATTTTTATCTGTAAGTTCTAACGATATTAAAGAAACTAAATATTCAGCCCCACCATCAAACTTTACCATCTCTTCAATAGCATAATCTTTTTGAGTAGAATCACTAGCTGATTTGTAATATTCTTTTATCTCATCAAGAGTTATAAAAACTGGTAATTCTTCAATATCTTGCTCTATATGTTTTTTTACTAAAGCCATATCTAATCTCCCTTACTTTAAAGTCGCTATTTTTTTCAATATGCTCATGAAATCTAACTGTTCAGATACACCACCACGCTCATAAGCTTCTTTTGGCATTCCATATACAGTAGCACTATCTTCACTCTCACCAAGTGTATATGCTCCAGCTTTTTTTAATTCAACCATACCATCAGCTCCATCATCACCAATACCTGTTAGAAGAACACCAATACTATTTCTTCCACTAAATAATTTTAATGAACTCATCATCATTTCATTTACACTAGGTTGAAAAAAATTATTTCCTTTATCTTTATCTTCACGAATAACAATCTTTCCAGAAGTTTTTTTAGCAAAGTTCATATGAACACCACCACGAGCTACATATATATGCCCTGGTAAAACTTCCATATTTTGCGCACTCTCATGAACTTCTAAAGCACTAGAACGATTTAATCTCTCAGCAAAAGCAGCGGTAAACTGTGCTGGCATATGCTGAACAATACAAACTGGATATTTATAGTTTGCTGGTAATGATGAACAAATTTGTTCGATTAAACCTGGTCCACCGGTTGAAGATCCTATTAGTACAATTTTTTCAATATTTCTACTATCTAGAACTTCTTTTATACTATCTTCACTTGTTGTGGTACTTCTTTGTCTAACTGGACGAGCGCGTCTTTCCCTTTGCACAGGACGAGGTCGAGGAGCTTTAATTCTTCTTTTTGGAATACGACTTAAAGATTTAACTTTAGTTAAAATATCCTCAGAATTTTCTACTTTACCAATATTCATAGTACCAGGTTTAGAAATATAATCAATCGCACCCAAATCTAATGCATCCATTGTAATACTGGCATCTTGAGTAGTTAAAGAACTTACCATAAGTATAGCTGTTGGTCTTTGTTGCATAATTTGTCTAACAGCTTCTATCCCATCCATAACTGGCATGTTTATATCCATAGTAATTACATCATACTGCATAGAAGTAGCTTTATCAACAGCTTCTTTACCATTTTTAGCTGTATCTATTTCCATATCCAATGTAGATATAAGCTCAGTTAATTGTCGTCTTACTAAGGCAGAATCATCAACTATTAAAACTTTTTTAGCCATTATTATCTTCCTTAACCGATATAATTTCATCTATATCCATAGATAGAACTAATCTTTTCCCATTATTTAAATGAAGAATATTAGTAAAGAGATCTCCATCTTGTTCTTTTATTTCATCTTGCTTTACACTTAAAATATCACTTATACTATCTACTATAAAACCTATTTTATCATCATTAATATCACAAATAATAATTTTTGAATTTTCATCTATAGTTGTTTTTATACCTAATTTATCAAATAACGAAACAATTGGAACTATTTGCCCTCTAATATTTATGATACCATCCACACTATCATTAGCAAACACTACATCTGTTGATTCAACTATATCTATAATTTCTGCTACATACTCGACATTAAAAGCATATTCTTTAGAAGCTAATTTAAATACTATTACTTCATTTTCAGTTTTTTCTTCAATATCTTTTTCATTTGAGAAATCATTTTTTGATTCTATATAAGCTTTATTTTTCTCAAAAATAATTTCTATTACCTCTTTATCAAAAAATGATATTAAAGAACCACTATCATGAATAACACCAGATATTTTATCTTTAGAAAAATCATCACCCATATATTCAATATCTTTTATAAAAATACTTTTTATATCAACTATTTCATCAATTAGAAGTCCTATAATATTTCCATTTAATGAAGCAATTAAAATACGATTTTTATCGCTTATTTTAGTGTCAAAATCATAATATGTTCTAAGATCCATAACAGCTACTAGTTCTTCTCTCAATGTTATCAGCCCAAGAAGCTCTTTTGGAGAACCTATGATATCTGTGTAATTAACATCTGCAAGAATTATCTCTCTTAAAAAGTCAATATTTAAAGCAAATTTTTCATTAGACATAGAAAAAATTAAAAATCTTTTACTATCTTCTTCTTTTGTATTTATTACTTTAACTTTTCCATTTGTTACAGTTTTTGATTCTATATTGATTTTTTTTATACTATCAATTAAAATTTCAAGAGATAAAATTTGAATTAAAGAATCTTTATATTTATAAATAGCAACAACAGCATCATCTTGTCTATCTAAGTACTCAATATTACTTTCTTTTATATCTATAGTTTTATAAACCTCTGAAACTAAAAGTGCATTTGATGAGAAAGTACCATTTAAACTCAATAATCTACTTTTATCTGAATCAATATCAACCTCTGGCATTTCCAATAAAAGATTTATATCAACCATACTAACAATGTTTCCAGCTACACCACATAAACCTCTAGTTCCTTTTGGTCTTAGTGGCAATGGCATAATTGACGGCACTCTAGATATTTGATTTATATCCTCAGTAGATATACCATAACTTTCCATACCATTTTTAATGATTAAAATCTCTTGGATTTGCATTTAATTAACCTTGTTGAAGCTCATCTGCCATTACAGCCAACTCTTCTACACCCTCACCTATGTGTGAAACAGTTTCTATAATCAACTCACTTGCTTTACGAGACTCCATTGCATTTCTAGCACTTAACTCAACTGCTTTTTGTATTTCATTGATACCAATCATAACCTGATCCATTCCCTCAAGATTTTGATCATTTATAGATTTAAGACCTGTATATCTATCAAGTAAATCAACCAACATATCAGTAATTTTCACAATATCATTAATAAGTGTATCTATAGACTCTTGTTCTTTTGATTGTGAACTTAATAAATTACCCCAATCATTTTTTACAGTATCTATTTCAGAATTCATACTCTCTACAATATCATTAATTTTATCTGTATTACTCTCAGAATCTTTTGCAAGGTTTCTAATATCAGCAGATACAACAGCAAAACCTTTTCCAAAATCACCAGCACGAGCAGCTTCTATTGAACCAGAAATTGCAAGCATATTTAACTGTACGATTGAGTTAGAAATATTTCCAACTGTCTTATCAACTGATTTTGTTTCTTTTACAATTACATTAAGTTCAGTCGCCGCAGCATTCCCTTGAGTAATTGAGTTTGTAAATGAGTTTCTTATTTCTATTACAGTATTTTTAACTACATTAAATGAAACTTTTAATAAATCAAAGTTTCTTCTAGCAATCTCTATAAGTTTATCTATATCTTTTGCCGCTTCAATTCCAGCTTCAATAAGTTCTTTATTATTTAAAGCACTTTTATTTGTAGTATGTGATGATGATTCTATTTGATTTAGTGCATTTGTAACATCTTCAAGTGCAGTTTGAATATCTTCCATACTTCCACCAATAGTATCCGCTGAAAGTGCAATATCTTCAGCTGATTTCATAGTGTCTGTAGAGTATTTTAACTCCTCAGCTAAAGAAGAAAGTTCTTTAATATCATCTTCAGTTTGAGAAAGTGCATCTGATTGAATATCTATACCATTTAAAGTTTTTTCAACCGATAAAGCAATTTCTGATGATTCATTAGCGATACTTTGTGATCCATCATTAATTTTACCAACAAATTCACCAAGTCTTTGAGTATATGTTCCAACACTTCTAGCAGCTTCTACAGAATAAACAGCTATCTTTGTGAGTTCTTCCATTTTAGAACTAAGAGCATTACCTTTTGTTCCATTTTCAGCAATAGTATCTGTAGTATCACCAATACTTGTAATAATATCATCTATACTAGATTGAATCTTTGTTACAAGCTCAGAAATAAATTCTGCATTTTTTTCACTCTCTCCAGCTAAAGCACGAGTTTCATCAGCTACAACTGCAAAACCTTTACCATGCTCTTTTGCACGAGATGCTTCAATAGCAGCATTTAAAGCAAGTAAATTTGTTTGATCTGCAATTTTAGCAATAAAACCAACAGCATCACCAATATTTTGTGAACTCTCTTTTAATTCTTCACTTTTTGTTGAACTCTCTTTAGCTACAACTACTGCTTTATCCATTCTTAAAACTGATTCATTAATTTTATCAACAGATAACATAATATTGTCACCAGTAGATAGAGTTGAAGATATTACAGCATCTATAGTTGAGTTCATTCTAGATATATTTGTATTTATACCTTTAACATTTGCTAAAGCTTGTTCACTTGCCCCTGAATTTTCTTCAGCTGCTGTAGCAATTTGCTCCATTGAAGACTTAAGCTCTTCTATAGCAGATACACTCTCCTGAGCATTATCTAATATAGTCATAGAAACTCCAGCAATACTTTCACTAATTTGTTGTTGTTTAGCTAAAGTTCTTTGTCTTCTTTTATTATCATTACCAGCATTTGATACCATTGCAGATGATGAAGATGAATTTGAATTATTTTTTTTCATTAATGCCATTATAAGTTCCTTTTATCTTAGTCTAATGTTGAGTAAAGCTCTTCAGCTTTTTTAATATCATCACGAGATGGTTTAACTCTAATACTTACATATTTGGTTTGACCATTTTTATCTATTGAGCGAAGAACAGTTGCATATACCCAGTAGTGTCCACCACCTTTACGAGCATTTTTCACATAACCTGTCCAAAAACCCTTTGACTCTACATCATCCCAAAGAGACTTAAACGCAGCACGAGGCATATCTGGATGTCTCACAATACTATGAGGTTGATCTTTTATATCCTCCATAGTCATATTTGCTATTTTTAAAAAAGAATCACTAGCATACTTAACAATCCCTTTTTCATCTGTTTCACTTAAAAGATATAAATCATCATATAGTACTTCACCATCATCTAAAAATGTTAGACCTTCTGTACTTATTGCATTACTTTTTGACACACTAAACCTCCTGAAGAAATCATTATTTGTATAAGCTTACTATTTAAACTCTAAAAATAGATTTAAACTTGTGATAATTTGTAAATTGTAATAAAAAAAATAATGAAATGCTGATTTTGTTACAGATATTTAAATATAAAGAGAAAGAATATAGGGGTTTTGTTGATAAAGAAACAGGATTAAACCAAGAAAAAGGTTTAATCCTAAAAGTGTAGATTTTACTTAGATATTGTCGCGAATAGAAAGAGATTCTACAAGCTTAAGGTAAGCTTCTTTATCTTTTCTTTTAAAGTACTTCATTAAACGACGACGTTGACCAACAAGTTTAAGTAAACCTAATCTTGATGCGTGATCTTTTTTAAATACTTTTAAGTGTTCAGTAAGTTCACTGATTCTTTCTGTTAATAATGCGATTTGAACTTCACTTGAACCAGTGTCATTCTCACCACGACCATACTTTGCTACAATTTCTTGTTTTTTAGCCGAATTTAAAGCCATAATAGCCTCCAAAAGGTATAATAATCTAACATTTATACATTAATGCATAAAGTTGAAGCGCAATTATAGCAAAAAAACATTAAAAACACTAACTAATCAAAATTTCAACTTCTTTAGCTATAATCTCTAATTAATAAAATTTAAAAAAAAGTATGCAAATATGTTAATAACTCGTGCTAGTGAATATGCCATTTTATCTCTTATAGTTTTGTCCAAAGCAAATTCACCAATTGACAGTGAAACACTTTCAAAGCAACTTTCAATTCCCAAAAGTTTTTTAGCAAAAATTTTACAAGCACTTGCAAAAGGTGGAATTTTAAAATCATATAAAGGCGTTAAAGGTGGATTCGCAATTATAAAAGAACATAAAGATATCAGTATGTTACAAATAATGTCATGTGTTGAGGGTAAAGCACCAGCAGTTTTTGATTGTGCATCATCTTTAAATGATTGTCCTTCAGCTAAAGCAAGCTTATGCTCTATTTGGCCTTTTTTAAATAAACTTCAAGGAAAAATAGACCTTTTTTTATCTGAAATGAGTTTAGAAGATATTTTAGAGTAAAAATTTGGCAAAAAAACCAAACTTTAAACAACAAATCGGGATTACACTAAATTTCCTTCTTGGGCAAAAAGATTTAAGTGTTGTAATGTTTGTAATGGCTATTTTAGCTATTATTATTGTACCCTTACCGTCTGGTATATTAGATGTTTTACTAACTGTGTCTATGGCATTAGCTGTTTTGATTTTACTTATCTCTTTATATGTTCCAAAACCAACAGATTTAACTACCTTTCCAACTTTAATTCTTATCTTAACACTCTTTAGGCTATCTCTAAACATTGCAACAACAAGGATGATTTTAAGTAAAGGTCATCTAGGGACAGATGAAGTAAGTAATATTATCACCTCTTTTGGGGACTTTGTTGTTGGTGGTAACTTTGTTATTGGTATTATAGTTTTTTCAATTTTAGTACTTATTAACTTCATGGTAATTACAAAAGGTTCAACAAGAGTTGCAGAGGTTGCAGCAAGATTTACACTTGACTCTATGCCAGGTAAACAAATGGCGGTTGATGCTGATTTAAATGCTGGGCTTATTGATGATGCACAAGCGAAACAACGTCGTGCTGAGATACTTCAAGATGCAAACTTTTATGGTGCTATGGATGGTTCTTCTAAGTTTGTAAAAGGTGACGCAGTTGCTGGTATAGTTATCACTCTTATAAACATCATTGGTGGATTTCTTATTGGTGTTTTTCAACATGATATGAGTGTTGGTGATTCAGCTTCAACTTTTACACTTTTAACTATTGGTGATGGTTTAGTTGGTCAAATTCCAGCACTTATAATCTCTACTGCAACAGGTATCATGATTACTCGTTCTTCAGGTGATGGTGACAACTTTGCAGAGGGTACAATAAATCAAATGATGGGTAATGCAAAAATAATGATGATTGTTGGTTTTATCATGATTTTATTTGCTCTTGTACCAGGTTTACCAACTGCTTCAATGGGACTTGTTGGTATTTTATTTGCCCTACTTGGTTGGTCTATTTATAAATATGAAAGAGGTGAGCTAAGTATCTTAAATACTGATAATTATTTAACACCTAAAGATAAAGAAGAAAAAGCAAAAGAACAAGCTGCTAAAAAACCTGAAAAAACAACTGAAGAGATACAAAGAGATGAACAAAGTGCATTAGAAGATATACTAAAAGTAGAGATGTTAGAGCTTACACTTGGCTATCAACTCATCCGTCTTGCTGATAAAGCTCAAGGTGGTGATTTACTTGAACGTATCCGTTCTATGAGAAGAAAAATTGCATCTGATTTTGGATTTTTAATGCCACAAGTCCGAATCCGAGATAATTTACACTTAAAACCACAACAATATCAAATACTTTTAAAAGGTATAAGTATTGGTGAGGGTGAAATTGTTCCAGATAAATTTTTAGCAATGGATAGCGGAATGGCAACAGGAGAAATTTCAGGAGAGCCTACAAAAGAACCAGCATTTGGACTTGATGCTATTTGGATTAATGCTGATCAAAAAGAAGATGCTATTGTTGAGGGATATACTGTTGTTGATCCAGCTACTGTAATTTCAACTCACATGAGCGAACTTGTTAAAAGAAATGCAGAAGATTTACTTACTCGTCAAGAGGTTCAAACTCTTATTGATAAACTTAAAGACGATTTTCCTGTTATTGTTGGAGATGTTGAAAAAGTTGCTTCTATTGGTCTTATTCAAAGAGTACTTAAAGCACTTCTTCATGAGAAAATTCCACTTAAAGATATGCTTAGCATACTAGAAACTATTGCTGATATTGCAGAGTTTACTAAAAATGTTGATGTTATTACAGAGCAAGTTCGTGCAAAACTTTCTCGCATAATTACTCAAATGTATGCTGGGGAAGATGGAGTTATAAGATTACTTACTTTTGATACATCAAGCGAACAATTAATGATTGAAAAATCTCAAGAGCAAGAAGGGACAAGGACTCTTTTACTAAATGTAGCAGAGATAAATTCTCTCATTCAAGCTACAAGTGCAAAGGCAGCTGAACTACTTCAAAAAGGTGTATCACCAGTTGTTGTAATAGTTGACCCTCAACTTAGACGTGGTGTTGCTGAGATACTTGAAAGATTTTCTCTTGATGTAGTAACTCTCTCTCATGCAGAAATAGACTCATCTGCTACTTTTGAAGTAATGGGTTCAATCAATATTACAGACACTGAATAAATAAGGAAAATTATGAATAATAAAACAATCTATCATCTATCACACACAGACCTTGACGGTTATAGCTGTCAGCTTGTCATGAGATATACACCATATACGCTAATTAACCTTAATGCTAATTATGGAGCGGAAGTAAAACAAAAATTAGAGATGATTTTAGAAGCTATTAGAAAAGAAAATAAACCAGCAACCGTAATGATAACTGACTTAAATCTTACAGCAGATGAATCAAGATGGCTAAATAAAGAAGTAAATGCTCTAAATGAAGCAAATAAAAATATTACACTAGTATTATTAGATCATCATGGAAGTGGTGAAGATTCAGCAAATAAATACAAATGGTACTTTTTAGATATAGCTCGTTGTGCTACTAAAATAACTTATGATTATGTTAAAGAAAATTTTGATTTTAATGAACCTGAATGGATGAATAGATATGTAAATATTGTAAATGCTGTTGATTTATGGAAAATGGATGAGCATGATAACTTTGAATATGGAAAAGTTTGTATGCGTCTTATTACAGAAACAAGAGAGTTAAACAAAGTTATGTTTGGAGATGTTGACAATAACTATAAAATCTCACTTTTACTTGAAGCTGTAAAGTACATGAATGAAGATAATGCACCTGTAGTTTTAGATGAAAAAATTCACATGATAAAAAAAGAGTTTTTTAAAGACACGAAAAATGATACACTAGATAATCTTGCTACAAAATTTATTGTTAAACTTTTAGGTGAAGCAAGAGCTGAAAAAACTATATACTATAAAGGCTATAGAGGATTTCTATCTTATGGTGTTGGTAATACTTCCATAATTGGAAATGGTTTTTTACTTAGCTACCCAGAATATGACTTTATAGTAGATGTTAGCTACAGAGGTACTATGAGTCTAAGAGCTAACAATAAAGTAAGCGTATCTCAAATCTCTAAAGAGTGGGCTGGTGGCGGTGGACATCCAAATGCCGCTGGTGGAAGAATACATGGATTTAAAGAACAATATCGTTATGATAATGTAAAAAAACAAATCCAAGCTATCATAGATGAAAAAGAATCTCGCGCTGGTGATTTAGAATATAAAAAAGAGGAATAGAACTGTATAAGCCTCAATAATTAAATTTATTTAACTTGATATAATGATTAAGTCTAGCCGATAAATAACTGCTAGGGCAGTTTATTGGCTATGATGATTTGTTATTATGTAGATTAAATTTTTCCCTTATATAAATCATAAATAGGAAATACTAATTCATAATCATTCCACTCTATCTCTCCATAATCAAGATTAAATTTTTTAAATAGTTTTGGGTCTTGATATTTTTTTATATCTGGATGAGCTGATGAAAATATAAAAGGTTTAAAGTCAACAGTAGTCTCTACACCATCATTAAATTCAAAATGAATTTTATAATCATTGATATAGTTTGCTTTTTGAATATTTATAACTTTACTCATTTCACCTTTCCTTCAATCTTAATACATTCAACTGATTTATGATAAACAAAATAATCAATCCATTTTTGAACAATCTCATCTTTAAATTTATTGACAAAGTTTTTAAACTCTTTTAGCTCTTTTTTTGAAAGTGGTTTTTTACCTTTAACATCACTTATCTTGATTTCAATAATTTTCCCATTTTCAATAATAAATTCTGCTTTTGACTCTTGTGCTTGAAATTTTCCATGTACATGAATAGGCTCATGTTCATTAGAATAAAACATTATTACAATTCCAAGATATTCAAATATTTTAGGCATAAAAATTCCTTTCTTTAATCTGTAACATTATAACTAATTTTGGATTTTTGTAGTATAACCATCTGACTTGGAGTCAATCTAGCTAAAATT
>Ga0256826_1001548_pt1 | contig 14281 bp, 10 predicted proteins | sample CV79metaG_FD_185975 | JGI IMG/M metagenome (GOLD analysis project Ga0256826, IMG submission 185975) | Hydrothermal vent microbial communities from East Pacific Rise, Pacific Ocean - CV79 | ecosystem: Environmental > Aquatic > Marine > Hydrothermal vents | place: Pacific Ocean: East Pacific Rise...
GAACAAGTGTGATACTTAGTAGTGCCCCCGCTGCCATAGCAAATGTTTTGGTAAACGCAAGAGGAGTAAATAAAAGACCCTCTTGTCCACTAAGTGCAAAAATAGGTAAAAATGAAACAACTATAAGTGCGAGCGCGAAAAATATAGGACGTCCGACAAGTTGAGAAGATTTTAATATAATTTCAATACGCTCTTTATCAGTTGGCATTCTCTCGTTTTTATGTTCAAACTTATGGAGCATTTTGTGGGCATTTTCTATCATAACAATGGAAGCATCAACCATAGCACCGATAGCTATAGCAATACCTCCAAGTGACATAATGTTACTGCCTATACCAAAGAGTTTCATAAGTAAAAAGGTAAAACCAACTGTAAGTGGTAGAACGATGATTACAATAAATGAGGAGCGAAAGTGCATTAAAAAGAGACCGATGATGATAACTACAATAACACTCTCCTCAACAAGCGTATCTTTGAGTGTGTCTACCGCTTTGTCAATAAGCCCTGAACGGTCATAAACTGTGACAACATCTACCCCATCTACTTTGAGTTCTGTCATCTTCTTTTGTACACGTTTTATCATGCTGTAAACATCTTCGCCATAACGTGCCATTACAATACCGCCGACCACTTCACCCTCACCATTTAAGTCTGCTAAGCCACGACGTGGTGCAGGGGTGAGTTCTACTCTTGCAATATCTCCGAGTTTTATGGGAGTTCCAGCTTTTGTAGTGACTACTAGTCCTCTGATATCATCAAGATTTTTTATGTAGCCTTTAGCCTGTACCATCCATTCAAAGCCATTTTTAATGACTATTCGCCCGCCTGTATCGTTATTGTTTTTCTTTAAAACTTTTGCGATGTCTTGTATGCTAAGGTTGTATCGAATAAGATTATCATTACTGAGCGTTACTTGAAAAGTAGGAATAAATCCCCCTACACTAGCGACTTCACTTACACCATCAACGCCCATTAAAGCATATTTGTAGTAATAATCTTGAAGTGTTCGAAGCTCGGCTAAATTCTTTGTTTTTGATTTGAGCGCATACTCATAAACCCAGCCCACACCACTAGCATCAGGTCCGAGTGCTACATTCATATTTTTAGGAAGTGTAGATTGAATGGAAGCGAGTTGTTCTAACACTCGACTACGTGCCCAGTAAAGGTCAGTACCTTCTTTAAAAATGATATAAATCAGTCCGTTTTCATAGGTAGAATATCCTCGAACAGTATCAATCCCCGCTATAGCCAAAAACTGCGCTACAAGAGGGTAAGTCCCTTGTGATTCAATAATCTCAGGAGATTGTCCAGCCCATTTGATTTGTACAATTACCTGAGGAGGAGACAAATCAGGCAGAGCGTCAAGAGGTGTATTTCTCATACTCCAAATAGATGCCCCAGCGAGAGCCAAAGCCGCTAAAAGAATAATAAACTTGTTTTTTATACTAAAGGCAATGAGTTTTTCTATCATAATTGTTCCATTTTTTGAGTTTAAAAAATTATAGCAGGCATCTGTGTAGCATTTGTGGTGAGGGGAGTGTTGATTAGCCTATAATTTTTAATGCATTTTGATATATAATACTTTTATGTACAACAACACAAATAAATCTATCTATTCTTGGGCACTTTATGATTGGGCAAATTCTGCATATGCTACGACAGTTATGGCTGGTTTTTTTCCTATTTTTTTTAAGTCCTATTATAGCGTGGGAACAGATGTGATGGTGAGTACCGCGCAACTTGGATTTGCCAACTCTATTTCAAGTTTTGTAGTTGTTCTTATAGCACCTTTGCTTGGTGCTATTGCTGATGCAGGCTCATTAAAGAAGCGTTTTTTATTTCTTTTTGCATTTTTGGGTATCTTAATGAGTGCTTCACTTTCTCTTGTAGGGCAGGGAGACTGGCAAATGGCAGCGTTTATTTATGCTCTTGGAAATATTGGTTTTATGGGCTCGAACATTTTTTATGATGGATTGCTTCCCTCCGTAAGTGATGATAAAAATGTAGATTATATCTCTGGTCTTGGTTTTGCACTTGGATATCTCGGTGGTGGAATCTTATTTGCACTTAATGTCTTTATGGTGCAAGAGCCTTCATTTTTTGGTTTTGCTGATAAGGCTGTAGCTATCAAGGCATCTTTTATAAGTGTAGCTCTTTGGTGGATAGTTTTTTCATTACCTCTTTTGTTATTTGTTAAAGAGACAAAAATACAAAAAAATACAAAAAATATTTTATTAATTGAAGGATATTCACGGCTTAAAAAAACATTTGAAAAAGTCACAAGTCTTAAAGGATTGCTTCTTTTTTTAGTTGCTTACTGGCTTTATATAGATGGGGTTGGCACTATTATACGTATGGCAGTTGACTATGGAATGGCACTTGGCTTCGATAGCAGTCATCTTATTACGGCCTTGCTTATTGTGCAGTTTGTCGGTTTTCCTGCTACACTTATTATCGTTAAACTTGCTGAAATTTGGCAGACGAAAAAAGTCATATACCTTTGCATTAGTGTTTATATTTTTATCATTATTTTTGCTGCATTGATGGAAGATGTGTATGAATTTTATATATTGGCTCTTCTTATTTCTCTTGTTCAAGGGGGTATTCAGGCGTTAAGCCGTTCATATTATGCAAAGATGATACCACAAAAATATGCGGCAGAATTTTTTGGATTTTATGATTTACTTGGAAAATTTGCAGTTATTTTAGGACCTCTTTTAATCGCGTTTGTTGCCCTCTTTAGTCATAACTCAAGGTTATCCATTGCTTCTGTATCTATTCTTTTTATCTTAGGTGCACTTTTACTCTTTTTTGTAGATGAGCAAAAAGTTGCAAAAGATGTACGTAAAGCAATGGAGTAACTTTTTACTGTTTAATAGAGTCCATTTATTTGAGCATCGCTGTCCATCATAAAGAGTGCATTATTTACCACTTCATCTCCTGCGTTTAGTCCACTAGTGAGAATGTAGGTTTTGTTGTCAAGTGGTTTTACATGAACCTCTTTTGGCTCATATTCTCCCTCAAACTCTCCAACGACAAATACATAATATTTTCCTGCTTTTAAAATAACTGCACTTTGTGGTAGTGTGAGATACTCTTTTGCTTTATCCTTTGAAAGAACATTTGCATACATTCCTGGAAAAAGAGTGTTGTCTTTGTTTTGAAGGGTGAGCCTTAGTGTAAGCGTTGCTTGTTTTGGGTCAAGTTTTGGATAAAGAAATTTAGAGTGCGTTTCGTATGTTTTGTCCGTTGTTTTAAAACTGACATGAAAGTTATTTGCATTTTTAAGCCATTTTACATCATCTTCAAAGACCTGTACTTCAACCCAAACAGTGTCAAGATTAACAATTTCAAAAAGATTTGTTTTCGCATTAAATGCTGAACCATCATTAATATTTTTAACAAAGATATAACCACTTTGTGGTGCATAAATAGTCGTATTTAGCGATATCTTTTTCTTTCGAATAAGTGCTGAAATTTCTTTAGTGGCAACTCCAAGCAAGGAAAGTTTGAGTTTTGCACTTTTGAGCATACCTTTGTTTTGTCTATTTTTTGTGTAGTTATAAGAGTTGAGGTAATCCTCTTTCGCTTTATAAACTTCAGGAGAATAGATAACAGCAAGAGGCTCTCCTTTTTTTACATATTTGTAAAGTTTGTCTGCATAAAGTTTTTCAACAAAACCTCCAAAGCGAGGACTAACCTCATAAATTTGTGCTTCATTTGCTGTAACATAACCATAATTCTTTTTACTATGACTTGTTTTTACTTTTTCTACCTTAAGTGTTTGTACTGAAAAAAGTTGTTCAACAGAAGCCTCTTTTGCTAAGACTATGAGTGGTAATAAAAGTAATATAAATTTTAAACTTTTCACTTTATTTCTCCTTTGAGTTGTGCTATTTTAGCTTGTGCTAAATTGTAGTTTGCTATTGCTTTAATACTTTTTTGTTCCAAATCAAACTTTTGAAATAAAACATCAATGTACTTAAATAGGTCAGAGCCGACCGAGATAGATGAGTTTGAGAGTTCAAACATATGGGCAACTTGAGGCAGGGCATCATCTTCTATGATATGATAAATTTCATAAGAAGAGAGCATCTGTGCATAATAAGATTTAAGCGTAGCATTAACAGATATCTGTGTGTCCACTTTTTGACTGAGGGCAGATAAAACCAAAGAACGTGCTTTTTCCTCTTTGTCATCTTCTGTGCCATATATTGGTAAGCTTAGTCCAGCACCAAAAGTAAAGTAGTTGTCAAAATTTTCTCTGTAGGCATAACCAGCGATAAGATTAATATCGGGGTAGTTGTTTATATCTGCCATTTTCAATTTTGCAGTCTGTTTGAGGAGTTCTTTGTCTTTTATCTTTATATCTGGATTTTGTGTTAATGATTTTTGGAGTGTTTGTAGATTTGGTTTTGTACCCATTTTCAAAGCTATATCTAAATTTTCAATTCTAAACGCAGCTAAGTAAGAGAGTTGTGCATATGCAGCACTGATTTTTGCTCGTAATACACTTTTTTGGATTTGTAAATCGGAGAGTGAAAGTTCTGCTTTCATAATCCCCATATGCTGATTTTCATTTATGCTTGTGTATGTTTCATAGAGGTTAATGTTTTGTTTTGTAAGTGTTACATATTCATCTATAATTTTATAAAGTTCTTTTAGTTTCCAAATGGTGTAGGCTTCATTTTTGATTTTTGCAACAAGTATAGTTTTTGCAGCATTTAATTTTTCATTGAGTAGAGCATTTTCAGCTAAGGCTATTTTTTTATTGGTGTCACGTTTATTATAAAAGGGAATTTTTTGCTTGAAACTTATAAGAGATTTACTCATCGCTTGAGATGCATCCAATGTATTTTTGCTTATAAGTAGTTCAGGATTAGAAAATTGATTTGCAATTTTTACGCTGCGTTTACTCGCTTCTATCCTTGCATTAATAGACTCTAGGGATGGATTTTTTGCTAAAGATATATCTATAATTTCATCCAAACTTATAGCTTGAAGTGAAGATAAAAGTAAAAAAAATAGCACTACTGTTTTTATCATTTTAAATCCTATGAACTGTTTGTACAATTATATTTATAATCTGTGTAGCGTTTGTGTCGAAAAGAGTGTTTGTTCTATATTTTGACCTCTATTGAGATTGAGGGTATGAAAGTAGTGTAAAATAGTTACTAAAAGTGTAAACATAAACTAAGCGTTTTAGTAGTATAATTTCATCAAATAATTCAGGACTGCTTTTTCTATACTTTATACAGCCCTCCATTAAAATTTTTATGGAGTTGTTAAAAAAATGTTTCAGTTTGATACACTTTCACTTATTTTTGTTGCACTTATTGTTTTAGCTGCAATTCCAAATCTTTTTTATTCAAGCGGATATCTCCCTCATATTAAACGCAAGGCACATTATCAGCTTCATTACTTTGCTTTTATATTTTCTATGCTTGGTGTTGTAGTAAGTGCAAATGCTCTGGTTTTCCTTTTCTTTTGGGAACTTATGAGTTTAAGTTCTTGGCAGCTTATTTTAACAGAACCTAAAGAGAAGAGTACTATAGAGGCTGCACGATTTTACTTCTTTATGACTCATTTTGGCTTTATATTTTTACTTCTTTTCTTTTTAATAGTAACGAATGGCGAATTAGAAATCAGTTTTGCACAGATGAAAGGAATTGCTGCTTCTTTTACTTATCCTACGATGCTTTTTCTCTTTTTACTTTTAGGGTTTTTAAGTAAGGCTGGTGCCGTTCCTGTACATGTTTGGTTACCTTATGCACATCCTGCAGCACCGAGTCCTGTTTCTGCTTTGATGAGTGGCGTGATGTTAAAAGTTGCCATTTATGGAATGTTTCGATTTTTATTTGATGTGCTTTATCCATGGCCTTTAGAGTGGGGAACTTTTATCTTGATTATTGGTTCTGTTAGCTCTTTAGTGGGTATTTTATATGCTATGGGTGAGCATGATATTAAAGCACTTTTGGCAAATTCTTCCATTGAAAATATAGGGATTATTCTTATCGCTTTTGCTATGGGAATGATATTTGAGAGTCTGAATTTTCATATATTAAGTACCTTCTCTTTTATTGCAGCGTTGTTTCATGTTTTTAACCATATGGGTTTTAAATCTTTACTTTTTATGGGTGCAGGAAGTATTCTGCATCAAACACATACTAAAGAGATAGAAAAATTTGGTGGACTTATAAAGTCTATGCCTGTTACTGCGTTTACTTTTCTTTTTGCCGCTATGAGTATAACTGCTTTGCCCCCAACAAATGGCTTTTTAAGTGAATGGATGATTTTTCAATCGATGTTGAGTTCTAGCCACATTGCAAATGATATGACTCTTAAACTTGCCATCCCTTTTGCCATGTTTGCCCTTGCTATGACGGGTGGTTTAGCTATTGCTACCTTTGTGAAGGCTTATGGTATAACTTTTTTGGGACTCCATCGAAGCACGAATGCAAAACATGCTTATGAAGTGAATTTTTTGATGAAAAGTGGGATGATACTTATGGCGTTTTATATCGCTTCATTAATGCTTTTTGCTCCATTATATTTACACTTTTTTGATGATATGCTAGTAAGTATGGGAATGCACTCTGTTTATGCACAAATTTTTCCAAATGGCGGACTGGAAATGCACTCTATTGGAGTAAATGGTGGTGTGGTTTCACCCTTGATTTTATTTATTTCATTGATTTTTGTAACACTATTGTTATTGTTTGCATATAAGGCAATGCGGGTTAAAACAAGAATACATCACACTTGGGCTTGTGGTTATCAAACATCTGCAAAAACGCAATATACATCTACTGGATTTTCGGGAGTAATGAGAAGATTTTTTAACTGGCTTTATAACCCAGAAGAACATATTTGTAAGCAAAATTTAGCAGGGCATGAAACAAAATTTTCTGATGCTAGTTATAGTGTTCAAATTAAACCACTATTTGAAATTTCAATCTATCAAAGAAGCAAAAAAATAATAAACACTATTAGTTATTGGGTCTATCGTTTAGGACATTTTGAACAAACAAGATATCCAGCCATGATTTTTAATCTTTTGCTTTTTGTGTTGTTTAGTTATAGAATTTTAACTCATGATGTTAATTGGGAAAGTATAATGATAGAATCAGCGCTTATGATAATGTCAATTAAAATCTTAGTCATAGGAGATAAAAAATAGTTATGTTTGAATTTGACACACTCTCTTTAGTTTTTGTAGTGCTAATTTTACTCGGTGCTATTCCTAACATTTTTTATTCAAGTGGATACCTTTCTCATATAGAGCGAAAGACACATTATCAACTGCATTATTTTGCATTTATATTTTCTATGCTTGGTGTAGTTATAAGTGCAAATGCTTTAGTCTTTTTATTTTTTTGGGAACTAATGAGTTTAACTTCATGGCAGTTGATACTTACAGAAGTAAAAGAAAAAAGTACTATAAAAGCGGCACGGTTTTATTTTCTAATGACGCATTTTGGTTTTGTTTTTTTACTGCTCTTTTTTCTTATAGTGACAGATGGAAATCTAGATATAGGCTTTGTAGATATGAAACTTATAGCTTCACATTTTGCTTACCCTACCATACTTTTTTTCTTTTTACTTTTAGGGTTTTTAAGTAAAGCTGGAGCTGTACCTTTGCATGTTTGGCTGCCTTATGCTCATCCAGAAGCACCGTCTCCTGTTTCAGCATTGATGAGTGGAGTAATGCTAAAAGTCGCCATTTATGGGATGTTTCGATTTTTATTTGATGTGCTTTATCCTTGGCCTTTGGAGTGGGGTATTACTATTTTAACTTTAGGCGCACTCTCTTCTCTTGTGGGTGTTTTATACGCTTTGAGTGAACATGATATCAAAGCACTTTTAGCGAATCACTCCATAGAAAATATAGGTATTATTCTTATTGGTTTTGGGATGGGGATGATTTTTGATACTTTAGGTTTGCATATTTTGAGTACTTTTTCTTTTATAGCAGCACTGTTTCATACCTTTAACCATATGAGTTTTAAATCTCTTCTGTTTATGAGTGCGGGAGCAGTTCTGCATCAAACACATACAAAAAATATGGAAAAATATGGTGGGCTTATTAAGGCTATGCCTGTGACTGCTCTTACTTTTTTAATAGCTGCCATATCTATTTCAGCACTGCCTCCTAGTAATGGATTTTTAAGTGAGTGGATGATATTTCAATCAATGCTAAGCTCAAGTCATATAGATAATACTTCTTTGAAACTTGCTATTCCTTTTGCTATTTTTGCACTGGCAATGACGGGTGGTTTGGCAATTGCCTGCTTTGTTAAAGCCTATGGTATAACATTTTTAGGACTGCATCGTAGTACAAATGCAAAACACGCGCATGAAGTGAATTTTCTTATGAAAAGTGGAATGGTTCTAATGGCTTTTATTGTTATCTCTTTGATGCTTTTTACTCCATTTTATATAGAGTGGTTTGATAAAGCACTTGTTGGACTAGGGCGTGCTTCTGTATATGCAAAAATATTTCCTGAGGGGATATGGCATATGCACTCACTCGGCATTAACGGTGGTATCGTCTCGCCACTTATCCTTTTACTCTCTTTGCTAGGGGTTACGACGTTAATGATGTTGGCTTATAAAGTTTTTGGTGTAAAAACAAGAGTTTATAACTCGTGGGCATGTGGATATAAAACATCACCAAAAACACAATATACAGCTACTGGATTTGCGGGACCTATTCGACGTTTTTTTAACTGGTTGTATAAACCAAATGAGCATTTTATCAAGCAAACGATAGCAGGGCATGAAACAAAATTTAGCTCTTCACACTATGAAGTGCATGTGAAACCACTCTTTGAGAAAGTTTTTTATGAGAGTGTAGCCAATGCAGTCAATTTTATAAGTTACTGGGTCTATCGTTTAGCCCATTTTGAACAGACGCGTTATGCTGCTATGATATTTAATATCATGCTGATGGTACTTTTTAGTTATCGAGTTTTTTCGGATGAATTTTCTTGGGCAACCTTTGTTTTGGAATTTATTGTGATGATGATTTCTGTTAAGATATTAATAATTGGAGATAAAAAATGATTTTGTATTTATTTAGCATAGTTTTGTTAGCTTTGATAGCTCCTATTTTACTTTCATATATAAAAGCTACGAAAATGGTTTTACTTTTTAAAAGACCTATTTCAGTTTTTCAAGGTTATAGGAATTTTGCAAAACTAATGCATAAAGAGACTATGATTTCAGAGGAGACAAGCGCTATTACAACTTATGCGCCTTTTCTTGTTCTCTCTCCTTTGATTGTCACAATGTTTTTTTTACCACCGATTGTTCATGGAAGTTATTATGTGAGTTTTGTGGATGCTTTCACGATTACAGGACTTATCTCTCTTTCTACTTTTTTTCTAATGCTTTTGGGACTTGATAGTGCAAGTGCTTTTGGTGGTATGGGAAGCTCACGAGAGGCATTTATATCTGCACTTGTAGAGCCAGCTATGGTTTTAACTGTATTTTCAGTCTCTTTGATGGCGGGAAATTTAGGTGTGGGACAGGCTGGCGTAAATCTAGCAGAGCATTTCCCAAAAGAGCATATGGCAAGCTTTTTATTTGCAGGGATTAGCTTTTTTATTTTGCTAATTGCTGAAAATGGTCGTATTCCTGTTGATAATCCTGAAACACACTTAGAATTGACTATGGTTCATGAAGCTATGATACTTGACTTGAGTGGTGTTTATTTGGCTATTATAGAGACAGCGGCATCTATCAAGTTTGTTATTTTTGCTTCTTTATTCGCTTCTCTGTTTATGCCTTTTGGATTTGAATTTTCAGCACCAATTGCAATTTTTATTTTTATAGTAAAACTCTTTTTTATTGCAACTTTGGTTGCTCTTTTAGAGGTAAATACTGCAAAATTACGACTCTTTAAGATACCAAATTTATTGGGTCTTGCTATCGTTTTTGCCTTTTTATCTTTAATCACATTTTATGTATTAGGAGCGTAGATGGTAGATTTTCTTATAGGACTTTTTTTAGCTTCTTTGATTGTTGCACTTTTTACAACAAGACTTTACAGACTGCTTTTGTGGTATTCTCTAAATTCATTGATGCTTGGAATTTTGGCATTGAGCATTGGTAAAAGCATAGATGATGATGCTATGATAATCACGGGAATAATTACTATTATAGTCAAAGCGATAGGTATTCCATATGTTTTGAAAAACCTTTCTCAAAAATTTCACTTTGTTCGTCAAATAACACCAGAGATAAAGGTGCAGTACGCAATTATGCTGGTTCCTGCTATATTGGTTTTCACTTTTTATCTCTCAGAACCGATTACGAATATGATAAACACAAATGCCAATTATGTTGCTATTAGCATCTCTTCGCTATTTCTCTCTCTTTTATTGATGATGGAACATAAAAATGTTGCTCCTAAAATCATAGGATTTTTAAGTATGGAAAATTCACTCTTTTTATTAGGTATTAGTGCGACAAATGGTATGCCGATGCTTGTAGAACTAGGTATATTTTTTGATCTTTTAATGGCTATTGTTGTTATAAATTTACTGTTTCATAAAGAGGAGATGAAAGTATGATGTTGGCTTTTTTACTACTACCTGCAATTGTTATGTTTGGGGTGAGTTTTTCTAAAAATGAAAAATCAAAATATTTTCTTGCTTCTATTTCATTTGTAATTTTATGGCCTATTGTTGAACTTTTTTTACTTCCTAAACCATACAATATTTTAGGTGATTATCTTGTTGCTGATAAATTAGATACTTATGTCCTTTTGGTCTCTTCAATTGTAGGAATTGGAGTAACTTTGGCTCTTTTAACACTTGATAAACATGTAAAAGTTTCACCAAAAGCATATAGAAAATTTTATAGATTTTTTGCAATTTTCTGGGTAGGGCTCATCTTCTCTATCCTCTCAAATCATATGGGAATTTACTGGATAGGGCTTGAACTTGCAACGCTCTCTACAGTTTATATGATAAAAACAAACTATACACCTGCGGCACATAAAGAGGCTTGGAATTATATGATAGTGGGTGCTATTGCGGTTTCACTTATACTTTTTGGTATTATTTTAATGTATGCAAGTGCGAAGCCTATTTTGGGTGAAGATGCGATGAATTTTGCTCTACTGCTAAAACATGCCAAAGAGATACCATCACCCTTTCTTTTTGAAATGGGTTTTGCTATTACCACAGTAGGAATGTTTGTAAAAATGGGATTTTTTCCTATGAATCTCTGGCTTGCAAATATTGAGAGAGCCTCTTTTTATCCTGTTGCAGCACTCTTTAGCGGTATTTTAGAGTCAGCCGTAATTATTGGCTTTTTTAGATTTTCTAAAATTGCTATGCAGGTCAATTATGATCATCTTTTTATTTTTGTATTTGTATATACGATTTTAACTATTTTTATCGTTGCTTTTTTAATCTTTCGTGCAAAAGATTTTATGCGTCTGTTTTCTCTCTCTGGAGTTGAGCATATGGCTCTAATCGTAATGTTTTGGGTTAGTGGTGCACCTTTTGCAGCCTTGCTTCATTTTGGAGCACATGCCTTTTTAAAACCTGCACTGTTTCTCTCAACTGGTGTTCTTGAATCAAATGGAAAGTATAAAATTGCAGGAGCACTTCGAGGATACAAGGGTACAAGAGGAACACTCTTTTGGTTTTTAGTTTCTCTCTTTTTATTAGCGATAATTTCATTACCGCCAAGTCCGATGTTTTTTAGTGAGTTATATGGTTTTGGTGCTATGATAAATACTGCGAAACAAAGTCATCACATCTTAGCTATGATAGGTGCGGTTCTTTTTTTACTTGTGCTTTTATCTATTATCTTTTATCGTTTTGTTGCTATCTATCAGTCTATGAAATATGAGGGAAAAGAGGAAGAAAAAACTGTATATACGAGTGAACTTTTTGCACTTATTATTTTTGCTATATCATTAATGTCTTTGTTATTACCATCAACACTAGCATATTTAAGGAGTATATCATGAGATTTATAGCTCGATATGCAAAAGAGACTCCTTTAGGTTTTGAAATTATTACAGTGTATGAAGATGAGATAGAAAAAGAGCGTCTATCTTTTGAAAAGCCCATTATAAAAACTTTAGCAAAAAAGTATCCTACAGCTATATGGTTTGAGAGAAAAATGCATGATGATTTTGGCATAATAATTGAAGATGCTTTTGATAAGCGTCCTTTAGTACATCAAGAGAGATTTCCAAAAGATGTATATCCTTTGAGAAAAAATTTTAATAAAGATGAATTGGCATATAGTAATTATCTTGCATATAAATATGAAGAGATAAGTGGTGATGGTGTTTTTCAAGTGGCAGTTGGACCTATTCATGCAGGGATTATAGAACCTGGACATTTTCAATTTTCTCAAGCAGGGGAAGAGATGCTTCATCTTGAAGTGCGTCATTTTTATAAAAATCGTGGAATTGAAAAAATGCTTGAGGGTAAAACACTTTTAGAAGCAAAGCCAATTATAGAAAGAATTAGTGGAAATGAGAGTATTGCTTATCAGATATGCTGGCGTGATATAGTTTTAGAAGCTACAAAACAAGAACTTCCTCTTGGCATAAAAAAACGTCATGCTCTTTTATTGGAGCTTGAGCGAACTATTCATCATCTAACTGATGTAGGCTTTATTCCAAATGATGCAGGGTTTGGCGCAGCGCTTGCTATTGGCTCAAAACTTGCCGAAGATGCAAGACGTAAAATGAGAGAACTAACAGGTCATAGATTTGGTTTTGGGGCAATAGATTTTGAGAATAAATTTATAGATAAAAGTACCTTTGAAGAGTGGCTGGACGAGCTTAAGCATAGCGTAGAATTTTTTGAAGATTGGATAATAGATATACCATCTCTTTGGGATAGATTTGATACAACAGGTGTTCTTCCTCTTAAAAAAGCGCTCAAATACTCTACGGTTGGAGTAGTGGCACGAGCGTCAGGACTTACACAAGATAGAAGAATCAATAGATTTTATCTTGAGCATGGTTTTGTGATGGCTAGTGAAGTGAGTGGTGATGTTGGCGCACGATTTAAAGTTCGCTTGCAAGAGTTGAAAAATTCTCTAGTGATGATGCATAATTTTTTGGAAGAAGATGAAAGTTCATTGGAGTTATCTAGCGTCAATGATGGAGAATATCAAAGTTTTAGTGAGAGTTCTATCGGTGAACTATTTATGGCAGTTGATATCAAAGATGGGGTAATAGAGAGATTTTATGTAAGAGACCCAAGCTTTGTAAATTGGCAAGCAGTACATCTTATGATGCGTCATGATATTATTGCGGATTTTCCACTTATAAATAAAAGTTGTGATTTGAGTTATGCAGGAAATGATTTATGATTAAATTTTGGAATAAAAGAGTAAAACTTGGAGTTTTAACAGAAAATTTGGAGTTAGACAGAGAGTTAGCGCAAATAAAAAAAGAGATAAAAGACAGGGTAAAAAAGAAATTTTCTGGAAGTTTAGCTATAAGAATGGTAGATAGTGGGAGTTGTAATGCTTGTGAGGCAGAGTGTAATGCCCTTGCAAATCCATACTATGATTTAGAACGTTTGGGGATATACTTTGTAGCGAGTCCTCGTCATGCTGATGTAATGCTTCTAAGTGGCATTATGACTTTTAATATGACACCTCATGCAAAAGAAGCGTATGCACAGATACCAGAACCAAAATGGGTAATAAGTTTAGGAGATTGTCCTGTGATGCAAGCTCCATTTGAAAAAAACTATGCCATTAAAGCACCTGCAGAGGAACATCTACCTATAACACATCACATCTCAGGTTGTCCACCGAGTCCCCTAGAAATCATACAGGGACTTTTGGAATTTTTGAAAAAAATATAAATTTTAAAGAAGTTGGTTTTTTATAAACTCGTGGTAGTGACCCTCTTCATTTTCTAGTTCTTCGTGCGTTCCACGTTGGACTATCTCTCCCTCATTAAGTACATAAATCATATCAGCACTTTTAACAGTACTAAGCCTATGTGCTATGGTGATAACAGTTTTATCTTTTAAAATCGGCTCTAATGCTACAAAGAGTTTCGCTTCTGTATGTACATCAAGTGCTGAGGTTGACTCATCAAAGATAACAACACTTGGGTCTGCTATTATCATCCTAGCAATGCTTAGGCGTTGTCTTTGTCCTCCTGAGAGTCTTATACCATGATGCCCAACAATCGTATCTAGTCCATCACTCATATTTTCAAGCATCTCACTAAGTTGAGCAATTTTTAGAGCTTCATATATTCTCTTATCGTCTATATCTTCAT
>Ga0256826_1001549_pt1 | contig 14279 bp, 9 predicted proteins | sample CV79metaG_FD_185975 | JGI IMG/M metagenome (GOLD analysis project Ga0256826, IMG submission 185975) | Hydrothermal vent microbial communities from East Pacific Rise, Pacific Ocean - CV79 | ecosystem: Environmental > Aquatic > Marine > Hydrothermal vents | place: Pacific Ocean: East Pacific Rise...
TTTTTGCATATTCAGCTGTTGAATCCGAAATAGCCAACACAGGTAAATGACGCCACTCACCAATCTTATCTAAGGCACTGAAGACCTCTTTAGAAGTAGCAATAATATAATCATAAGATGAAAAATCAATAGAAGGTTGAAGATAAGTAGGAACTAAAATAGGGATATGGGTTACGTCAGGGTATGATGTCTTTGAAAAAAGAAAGATTTTATTTAATTGATTCATTACAGATATTTTAACGAATAAACAATAGGTTTACAAGTCACCAAAACAAGAAAGCCCTTAGTAAAACGATATTTTCTAAAAATATGTAGAGTTTGGTATAGATTGAGATTTTCTTTTGGTTGAGAGCGTAGTAGTCTACGCCGATGCCAAAAAAAATCTCAAGATGTGCCGAAATCTACTTATTTTTTATTCCCACTCGATTGTTGCTGGTGGCTTCGAGCTGATATCATAAACAACACGATTAATCCCATCAACTTCATTAATAATACGACGACTTATTCTCTCAAGTAAATCATGAGGAAGATGAGCAAAAGTAGCTGTCATACCATCTACCGCTTCAACAACACGTACACAAACCGTATTGTCATAAGTTCTATTATCACCCATAACACCAACAGATTTAACGTTTAACAGTACCGCAAAGGCTTGCCATGTTTTAGCATAATAACCACTCGATTTTAATTCATCTAAAAGAATTACATCCGCCTCACGTAGAAGTGTTAAGTCAGGAACATTAACATCTCCCATGATACGAATTGCTAGACCCGGTCCAGGGAATGGATGACGATTAATCATACCTTCTGGAAGACCAAGCTCTAGTCCAATTTTACGAACCTCATCTTTGAACAATTCACGTAATGGTTCGATTAACTCAAAGTCCATCCAGTCTGGTAATCCACCAACATTATGGTGAGACTTAATAACTTCAGAAGGTCCATTTACAGAGATAGACTCAATAACATCAGGGTAAAGTGTACCTTGAGCTAAAAACTTAATTCCATCATGTTTTTTTGCTTCTTTTTCAAACTCTTCAATAAAAGTATGACCAATAATCTTACGTTTTTGCTCAGGATCAGAAACACCTTCTAGTTTTCCTAAAAAGTTATCGACTGCGTCAACCGTAATCAGTGGTGTTTTAAGATTAATCTTGAAAACCTCTTCAACTTGCTCACGCTCGCCCTTACGTAAAAGACCATTATCTACAAATACTGGAATGAGTTGGTCACCAATCGCTTCATAAAGCATTGCCGCAACCACTGAAGAGTCAACACCACCTGAAAGACCACAAAGAACCTTGCCATCGCCAACCGTTTCACGAATTTTTGCAATTTGTTCTTTTAAGAAGTGTTCCATCTTCCATTTTTCTGTAATTCCACAAATTTTTCTTGCGAAGTTACGAAGCATTAAGTAACCCTCTTCTGAGTGGTTTACCTCAGGGTGAAACTGCATTGCATATACACGTTTTTCTTCATTTGCAATCGCTGCATAAGGAGAGTTTGCTGATGTTGCAATAGGAGTAAAACCTTCTGGTAAAGTATCTACCTTATCTGAGTGAGACATCCATACAATGCCATTATCATCAACATCATCAAAAAGTGCTGACTTAGATTCTAACTTGAGTTCAGCCTTACCGTACTCGTGGTGATCTGAACGAATTACAGAACCACCAAAGTCAACAGCAATTCTCTGCATACCGTAACAGATACCAAGCACAGGAAGACCAAGTTCATAAACACCTTGATCTACCTCATAGGCATCTTTGTTATAAACAGATGAAGGACCACCTGAGAGAATGATACCTTGTGGATTTTTTGCCTTAATCTCATCAATTGATGAGTGGTAAGGAATAATTTCACAATAAATTTTATCTTCACGCATACGACGTGCGATTAGTTGAGTGTATTGAGACCCAAAGTCAAGAACAAGAATACTTACATTTTTCATATGATAAGCCTTTAAAAATTAAGAAAAAATAGATTAGAGTAGCTAGGTACTCTTTCAATATATGAAAGAATACACTAAAGCAGTTTAAAAGAGGTTAAGAGAGACTAATAAAGTCCCATTATTTGGAATTGAACATACCAGATTACTAAAGAAACGATGTAACCTACAAGAATGGTCCAAGAGTGTTTCATGTGAGCACCGAAAGTGTAAATTCCATGTAAACGACCCATTACACCAACACCTGCTGCTGAACCAAAACTAATTAAAGAACCACCGATACCAGCGGTTAAGGTAACTAACAACCATTGATCAACACCCATCACTGGGGTAGATTTCAAGATAGCTGACATTACAGGTACATTATCTACAATTGCAGAGATGAAACCAACACCGATATTTGCTGCCGTCGGACCTACTAAGTCGTACAAAGAATGAATGTAATGTAAAAAACCTAAAAAGTGTAAAGCACCCACAGCAGAAAGAATACCAAAGAAGAAAAGAAGGGTATCATTTTCTACTTTTTGCATATTAACATAAATATCAAAACTGTCTTGTCCACTCTTAGTAAGAGTAATCGAGTAGAGTTTAAGAATAGCAAGACCAAACATCATACCCCACATTGCTGGAAAATGGAAAAACTGGTGACCTAAAACTGCCATCACAATGGTAGCTATTCCTAAATAAACAACACCCATACCACCATCACGCACTTGCGGTTTCTTTTCAGTAGACGCATCAAAGGCAGGCTCCCCATCAGGAACAGATCTGCTTAACAGTACAGCCGTTACACCCCAACCTACAATAGAAGCAGGGAAGAGGTATAAAAAGTCTAAAAACTGACCTTTTCCAGCGGTCCATGCCATAAGTGTTGTAATATCACCAAACGGAGACCATGCACCACCTGCATTTGCTGCAACTACAATATTAATGGCACCTGGAACTAAAAAGGCAAGATTTTTCTTATCAATGGTAAAAAGTACCGTAGATAAAATAAGTGCTGTTGTTAAGTTATCCGCAACAGGAGAGATGAAAAATGCCAAAAGACCGGTTAACCAAAACAGTTTCTTATAGGTATAACCCTTAGAAACAAGTTTGTATTTCATTAAATCAAACACACCTCTTTCGATAAGTGTTTCAATATAAGTCATAGCAACTAGTAAGAAGAAAAAGATCTCTGCAATTTCAAGAATAAGTAACTCTAATTCATCATGTAAAGTGTCTGGATTTAGACCATTAACAGCATAATAAATCCCAATTAACATAAACATAAAGGTACCGGCAAAAAGTGCTGGTTTTGCTTTATTTATCTCATATTGTTCTTCTGTTGCAATAAAATAATAAGCAATAACAAAAACAGCTAAACTTAGCCAACCTACCCATGTCGTCGCTAAATTAATCTCTTCTGCCCCAACGGCAGGTGTTGCTGAGGCTGATGCAAACAGTGACATTGCAAAAACCAGTAATAACACAATGAATTTTTTCATCTTATATATCCCTTTTTATGTAGTGTACACCAACAGATTCTTTTCTATTTAGTGCTGAAGTAACAATCTCTTTTGCCGTAAGAAGACGTAATTTAAGTAAACGTCCAATCTCTTTTTCAAGCGTGGATTCAATGAATGCCAAGGCTTCCTCAAGCCCTTTTTGAGTCCTTACTATTCCCACATCGTTCCACATTATAGACCGAAGTTCGTCTTTATAGGTCTTATCATTATCACAACGTAGAGAATCTGCACTTATTGTAAACGCTTTTGGTAAATAAGTAACACTTATTTCATTAATCTTTTTAACCGCTCTATCTGCAAAAACTAAACCCTCTAAAAGAGAGTTACTTGCGAGTCTGTTAGCTCCATGAACACGTGTGCTTGCCACTTCTCCAATGGCATAAAGATTTTCAATGGATGCTATTTTACCACTCAAATCAGTTTTTATTCCTCCAATAGCATAATGAAATGCAGGCGAAATTGGTACACGTTGACGTGGTAAAGTAAAGCCAAGATCTTTCAGACTTGAGGCAATATTAGGAAAACGATGCTGAAAATATTCTGCTTCAAAATGTCCAAAGGAGAGATACACTTCTTGTCCACTCTTTTGTTTATAATCAAAAATTGCACGACTTACAATATCACGTGGCGCTAACTCAGCACGTGTATCATAATCTTTCATAAAAGCGTATCCATCTTCACCGACTAAAAGAGCACCCTCACCACGTAAAGCCTCTGTCAAAAGTTGCTTTTGCGCTGCTCGTGAACTCACATAAACGGTAGGATGAAACTGCAACATTTCCATACGTTCAAGTGCTATCCCTTTTTCAAGACATATCCCTTGTAAATCACCACTAATAGTGGAAGCATTCGTATGGTATTCAAACAAAGAACCCACTCCACCTGAAGCTATAATAACATTTTTAGATAAAATATGTTTTAAATTATTTTGATAATTTACACAAACACCATAACATTTACCTTCATTAATCAGTAAATCAGTAACCTGCGCGCCTTCTAGCATAGGATGAGGGTTTTGCTCTAACAAAAAGTGATGCATATAACGTCCCGTAGCATCACCTCCTGCATGTAAAATTCTACTTGCCGAGTGGGCGGCTTCTTTTGTATAAAGAAGTTTTCCTGAAGTATCTTTGTCAAACTGGAAACCTCGTTTTATTAAGTCACCCACAACTTCACGGCTATGTTCACTTAAAACACGAACAGCCTCTTCATCACAAAGTCCTGCTCCTGCTTCCATAGTATCTTGTACATGTAAAATTTCATCCGCATCATCAACGGCTGTCACCACACCACCTTGGGCATAAAAAGTATTGCATTCCCAGGGATGATTTTTATTAATGATAAGGACTTTCTGATCTTTTGGAAGTTTCATTGCAGCATATAATCCTGCAACACCCGCTCCTATAATAACTACATCATATACCATCTATTACTTTTCTACTTTTTCATCAGGATAGTATGGCGGGCCTTTATAACCACACCCACTTAGACTTACAACACTTAACATCAAAACTGTTATAATAGTGATATGAAAAATTCTAAACAACTTGTTTCTCACCTTCGCTCGCAATCGGCATTTACACATCTTAGTGTACAACCCTGTATTGACGCAGTTAAGGAACTTCTTCCCGCTCGCCTGCACAGATTTATTTTGTTTGGATACATAAAACATAATATCCTTTTTTTTGCGCTCAATCACCCTGGCGCAAAACAAGAGTTTGATAATATTATAAATTCTATAAAAACACCTTTAAAGCAGATGCCTCCTTTAAAATGTAAAAATTTTGAAATCTTTGATGTTCGAGCTTTTGTTTCTCATAAAAAAAGTTTGAAATTCAGTGAACACAAGGATGAAACCTATGAAGAAAGAGCCTTGGGTGAATTTGAGAACAGCTTAAAAGATGAAAAACTACATGCAATGTTTGAAGAGATAAGAGAGATCATACACGATACATGAGCCTAAACAACACACTTTTACAACAGGTACAAAACCTACCAAAAGACCCTGGTGTCTACCACTACTACGATAAAAAAGGAAAACTTCTTTATATAGGAAAGGCTAAAAATCTTACCGCGAGAGTAAAAAGTTATTTTCGTTTTTCACCTAAGTTTATTCCTAATCCTAAGCTAAACTTACGTCTACTAAAAATGTTAGGTGAACTCCATAGTATGCACTATATTATCGTTGAGAGCGAGCATGACGCGCTTATTTTAGAAAATTCACTTATTAAGCAACTTCGTCCAAAATATAACATTTTACTCAGAGATGACAAGACCTATCCCTACATTTATATCAATAAAAATGAGCCTTTCCCCCGTTTTGAAATCACACGACAAGTTTTAAAAGAGAAAAATATTGTCTATTTTGGACCCTTTTCTATTGGAGCAAGAGATATTTTAAATTCACTTTATGAACTACTTCCCCTTGTTCAAAAGAAGTCTTGTCTTAGCGCTGGCAAGGCCTGTTTGTACTACCAAATCAAAAAATGTCTTGCACCGTGTGAAGGAAAAATAACATCAAAAGAGTATGAAATTTTTATAGATAAAGGCATCCATTACATCAACCATAAAAAAGAGTTATGCAAAGACCTAGAGATTAAAATGTTCTCTCTCGCCGAAGAGTTACGTTTTGAAGAGGCACAAGAGATTCGAGATGCTATTGATAAAATATCAAAAAGTAACACTATTTCAACAATGGACAGTGCAAGTCATGAAGATTTAGATCTTTTTTGTGTGGATGCGAGTGATAAACGTGCGGTTATTTTACGCCTTTTTATGCGAAATGGTAAAATCATCTCAAGTTCACATAATTTTGTCTACTTAAATCATGGTTATGATGCTGATGAGATCTATAAACGCGCCATCTTAGATTTTTATCAGTTTTCACCTCTGACCTCTTCACAGATTCTTGTGGTTAACAACTTTGATGAGATGCATGATGTTCAAGCCTACTTACAAGAGAGTTTTTCTAAAGCTATTAAGATTTACTCTCCAGAACGTGGTTTTAAGGCAAAACTTTGTGACTTGGCTTTGAAAAACAGTAAAGAGTTACTTAAAAATTACAGCAGCGAAAATCGCTCAGATTATGAGAGTTTAGAGACAAAACTTCAAGATCTCTGCTTACTTGAAAAGCTCCCTGCACGAATTGAAATTTTTGACAACTCCCATATGCAGGGTTCTGCACCTGTTGGGGCTATGGTCTGTTTTGAAAATGGCAAGTTTAACAAGGCAGGTTACCGACAGTATCATCTTAAGGCTTTAGATGAGTACGCACAGATGCGAGAGACCTTGACACGACGTATTGAAGGTTTTTCAACAAACCCTGCTCCAGATTTATGGGTCATTGATGGTGGTACAACACTCTTAAAACTTGCCTTTGAGCTTTTAGAGTCTAATGGGGTAAATCTTGATGTTATTGCTATCTCTAAAGAGAAGATTGATGCGAAGTCGCACCGAGCCAAAGGAAAAGCAAAAGACATTTTGCACACACTTGAGCAAAGCTTTAACCTAAGTGTTAATGATAAACGGCTTCAATGGGTTCAACGTATGCGTGATGAAGCGCATCGTTACGCCATCACCTTTCATAAAAAAACTAAATTAAAATCCGACCAAGCCTCTTTACTCTTACAAACCAAAGGAATTGGACCCGCTAAGGTTAAAAAACTTCTTAATCATTTTGGTTCTTTTGAAGCTTTACGAGAGGCAAGTGAAGCTGATTTATGCCTTGTAGTGGGAAAAAATGATGCAATCGCCATAAAGAAAGTATACAAATAAGTTATATTTTGAAAGTTTTATGATATATTATTCAATCCGCTATGCTTAAATGTGAAAATTAGCTGTAGATTTAAAGGTTTTATATGGGACAAGTTGAAGCACTCGATGAGGAACACCTCTTTCAAGGCCGTGTAATTGTTAGTGAAACAGACCTTAAAGGTAACATCACTTATGCAAACAGAAAATTTTGCGAAATTGCTGCGTACACAAAAGAAGAGTTGATTGGAAAACCTCATAATATTATTCGGCATCCAGATATGCCAAAAGAGGCCTTTGCCAAGATGTGGAGCACTATTCAAAGTGGTCAAATCTGGCATGGTCTTGTCAAGAATTTACGAAAAGATGGTAAGTTTTATTGGGTGGAAACAGAGATCCTACCTACCAAAGATGAACATGGAAATATTACAGGCTACGTTGCAGCACGCAAACCTGCCTCACGTCAAGATGTCAAAGAGATATCTGAAGTGTATAAAAAAATGAGAGAATCAGAAGTATAAAAAGGAGAGATATTGTTACTATATAACCAAAGAAAAGAGTTTGTTGGAATTGATGCTGATGACTTAAGCAGTCTCGGTTTTTCAAACATTAATGAACTACTAAGTGAATCTAACGATTTTGCTGATCTTTTTGTAAAGAAACCTGGCTACATTCATAATTTTAAAAATTTTTCGTGGATTGATTTTATTCTACACAGCGAAACAGGTGAATCTAAAGCAATCATTCATGCAAAAGGTAAAAACTACAGCTGTTTACTCCATGTGGCAAGCTTTCACTTTGTTTCTGAAGAGGGTGGTTTTGGTGTTATCATTAAGAAGCTACGTCAACTTAGTGGTGCGGAAGATGCACAAGCATCTAAGTCTGTACAAGACAGTGGTGGTATTCAAGCAACCCCAGTAGCTGCACCAGTAGCAACTCCATCAGCAGCGACTATTACACCAATGTCTATGCCAAAACAGGAAGTACCGTCTCTAATTGAAGAGCCTCCTGCTTACGAGAAGCCTTCTTTAGACATCTCTTTAGAAGATATGCAACTTGATGAGCCTTATGATAATAGCTTTACACCAGAACCTGAACCGGAACTTCCTAGTTTTGGTGAAGACCTAGAGTTAAGTGAGCCTGATCTTCTTGACGTTCCTGAACCACAAGATATTGATCTTGGTTTAGCAACACCGGATGATGACTCTTTCTCAGCCATGGAAGAAAACGAATTTGGTACACCAGTTGATTTAGGTATGCCTTTAGACGTTGAAGAGGACTTAAGTTTAGACTTTGATGATTCTGCTCTTGATGATGAATATCCAATGCCTGTTGAAGAAGAACCAGTTATTGAAGAAGCCCCTATGCTTGGTGATTATGTAACACCGGCGGGCACAGCTTCAAACAGTGGTCATCTTAGCGAACTTGTAAGTTCAGGAACCTACAAGTACAACCCACAAGTTGCAGCCGATGAGCTTGGATTGCCGGTTGACTTAATCGAAGAGTTTATAGGTGACTTTATTGACCAAGCCCATGAATTTCATGATGACCTTTTTGCTTCAGTAAATGGAAATGATTATGATAATGTTCAAATTCTTTCTCATAAACTCAAGGGAGTTGCAGCGAACTTACGTGTAGAAGATGCCTTTGATACCTTAAGCGTTGTGAATACGTCTAAAGATAATGAAGAGGTTATGACTAACCTTAGCCAATTCTACAAAATCATTGCAAAACTTGAAGGCAAAGAGGTTGACGAACCTACTCCAGTAGCTACACCAACCATTGCAGAAGAAGATGTTGTAGGCATTGAACCAGAAGTAGAAGAGACTGAAATTGCTATTGGTCTAAAACAGCCTGATGAAGGTCCAATGCTTATTGATGAAGAGATTGCACCAATGAGTGATGATGATCTTTATGATGACTTATTAGCAACACCAGAAACAGCACCGCAACCAGAGCCTGAAGTTCCTGCACTTGCTGTTGAAGATGATGACCTTTATGATGATCTTCTAGCAATGCCTGAACCTGAAACACAAGAAGTACCTGCAGTAATTGAAGACGAGCAAGACGAAGATATTTATGATGATCTTCTTGGTGCACCAGAAGAGCTTGTACCTGAGCCCGAAGTAGAAATAGCACCTGCAGTTGAGATACCAGCATTAAATTTTGATGCACAACGTGCAGCAAATGAGTTAGGAATTCCAGCTGACATTGTCAATGAGTTTGTTCAAGATTTCAAAGAACAAGTCAGTTCACATCAGATTGATTTTGACAATGCCATTGCAGCAGATGACGTGCAAGGGGTTAAGAGAACAGCTACTCTTCTTAAGGGAATGAGTGATAATCTTCGCCTTAATGAAATTTCTGAAGTTTTAAAAGCTCTACAGCAGACAACAGATACAAATAACACAGCTCAAGAGCTTGCAAAACTGCAAGCTTATGCTGATCAACTATAAGATAGGGGTACAAAAATGCAAATAGGTTTACGAACCAGACTAAGACTAATCAGTCTTTTTCCAATTTTCATGCTAATTGGAGTTGCGAGTTACTACGTTTACGAATCATATGTGGGATATGACTCGGCGATTAAACTACAGACTAAACTTAATGAGAATAAACTTCTTAATGAGTTAATCGGGGATCTGTCACGTGAACGTGGTATGACCGTGATGTACATGGGTAACTCATCTGAAGCAACAGCAGAGTCGCTTAAATCTCAACGTAAGATTGTGGATAAAAAGGTAAAAGGTTACATTAACCACCTAAAATCAACAGAATCTCTTCACGACCATTCTGGGTCAGCTCCATGTTTAGCATGTAAGAGTATTAAAAGTGTTGAGGCAAACTACAGCACCATTGTTGAAGTTCGTCCTCTTGTTGATAACCAAAACATTGAATTCCAAGAGATTTTTTATGATATCTATGGAAATGCCCAAAAGTTAATTATTAAAGAGCTTGAAGAGATTCGTGAGTACCGACTTGATGAGAAAATTACCTCTATTGCAACCTCTTACCTTATTCTTGCAAAAGCAAAAGAGTTTACGGGTTCTGAGCGTGATTTTATTACCTACGCACTTGCACGTTCAACGAAATTTGACTCTGAAGAGCTAAATGTTTGGTTAACGCTAATCGGTAAGGCCGATGCGATTAACTACAATGCACTTACTGATCCTACCTTAAAAGCTCAACTTGACAGACTTTTCCAAGATGAAGACAATGCCGAGCTATTTGAAGACATTACTCTAGAGCGTGCTGAAATCATGCAAGCCGTTAATGATGGTCTGTATGCAACAGAAGCAGGTATCTGGTTTACCATGCTTTCTGAGAAAACAAACCTTATTGATGAAGCAGAGCAGCTTCTACTTAGCGCAATGGATGAAGAGTCTGAGATTTTCAAACAAGAACAACTCCAGATTCTAATGATTTCAATTGCTATCTGGGTACTTGCAATCCTTGGAGCTATCTTTGGTATCTTACTATCAAGTGATATCGCGAGAAACATCAAAAACCTTGAAACGGTACTTCAGCGTGTTGCGACAGATACACATGAGGGTGAAGACATGTCTTCATCTGAAATCGCATCTCACATTAATCTTGATACCGCTAAGGGTACGGCGCAGGCCTACCAACTTCTTGAAACCATTATTGACCAGACACGTAAGGATAAGGACTTTGCAATGGAGGCTTCTGAAGCGAAGTCTATGTTCCTTGCAAATATGTCACATGAGATTCGTACTCCTTTAAATGGTATTGTTGGATTTACTGAGCTTCTAAAAGATACAGCCCTTCATGATGAGCAACGTGAATTCGTTGATATTATTGAGAAATCGTCTGAAAACCTTCTTGAAATTATCAATAATATTCTTGACCTTTCTAAAATTGAGTCAAATAAACTTGAAATTGAAGAGATTGTCTTTAATGCCAATGAAGAGTTTGAGTCAGCGGTTGAAGTCTACGCAGTACGTGCTTCTGAAAAACACATTGACCTTGGTTGTTTCATTGACCCTGAACTTGAACGTCCACTTAAAGGGGATCCGACTAAGATTAAAGAAGTTGTTATTAACCTTCTTTCTAATGCGGTTAAGTTTACTAACTCTGGTGGTCAAATCACGGTTGATATCCGTCGTGTTCCACTGGATGAACCAGGTCGTGCACGCGTTAAATTTAGCGTTAAAGATTCTGGTATTGGTGTTACACAAGAGCAAAAAGAGAAAATCTTTGATGCCTTTTCTCAAGCAGATTCTTCTATTACACGTAAGTATGGTGGAACGGGTCTTGGGCTTACCATTTCTTCTAGTTTCATTGAGCTTATGGGTGGTAAACTTGACCTTGAATCTGAGTCTGGTCAAGGAACAACCTTCTTCTTCACTCTTGATTTTGAAGAGATTGAGACACTTAATGAGTCAACACGTAACCAGTACTCAAATGTTAATGCGGTTATTCTTGAGTCTGATTCTAAGACAAAAGTACAAGACACTAACTTACGTGAGTACCTAGACTTCTACGGTGTTTCATACCAGAGCTTTAAAAGCATGGATGAACTTAACAAACTTGAGCAGAAGATCTCTTATGACCTACTCTTTGTAGATTATGAGTACTCTCCTGAAGAGATGTTAAGCTCGTATGCTAAACACCCTGAACATATGATTTTAATTACTAAATCGTACTACATGAAGAAAATTGACCAGATGAACCTGAACGTATTTAAAGTTCTTTACGAACCATTAAATGCAACAAAAATTCGTAATATTCTTGATTCTCATGATGTTGAAGACTTTACACAGCCTAAGACTAAAACGATTCAAAAACGTAAGTATGATGAAAAAACATCTAAGTTTGATGCCAAAGCACTGGTTGCGGAAGATAACTTGATTAATCAAAAACTTATTAAACGTACACTTGAAGACATTGGTCTAACGGTTCAGTTAGCTAACAATGGTCTTGAAGCCTTTGAAAAACGTAAAAACAACCAGTTTGATGTTATCTTTATGGATATTCAGATGCCTGTTCTTGATGGGGTTGAAGCGACACAAGAGATTCTTGAGTATGAAGAAGATTATAATGTTGAACACACACCAATCATCGCCCTTACAGCCAATGCACTAAAAGGGGATAGAGAACGTTTCATGGGTGCAGGTATGGATGAGTATACGACTAAACCATTAGTACGTTCTGAAATCATCTCTCTGCTTAACCACTTTGTTGGTCATAAAATTGTTGATGCTAAAGCCCTTGCCAATGAGTCTGTTCAAGAAGAAGTAGTAGCACCTGTTGTTGAGACACCCGCTCCTACTTTAGAACTTGAGGAAGCAGAAGAGTTGACTTTAGATGAAGCACCAGCAGACTTACATGAAGATGTTTTAGGTGTTGACTTAGATGATTCTGACTTTGCACTTGACAGTAATCTAGAAGATATGAGTCTTGAAATTGAAGACGAGGTAGAAGTTGCTGAAGAACCTGTAATCACAACACCTGAGCCTATTCTTGAAGAGACTCCTGTAGCGCTTGAAGAAGAGGACATTTACGCTGATGATACAGCAGAAATACCACAAACGGCTTCGTATGCAGCGGATATTCTTCTTGTGAAGAAAAGCTCATTTGAAAACCGTCTGTTTAAATCTATTCTTGATGATTTAGGGTACAGCAGTGAAGTGGTAAATGGCACGAGCGAAATGCAAGCAGCACTTAATAGTAAGACCTACAAACTGGTTCTTTTTGATAAAGAGACAGAGGGTCTTGACATTGCAAGTACTTCAGCCATTACCAAAGAGAGTGATACTGCTCTAGTTATGATGATTGACCCTGCTTTTGAAGCAGATGAGTCAGATACATCTTACGTGCATGAAATCATTAAAAACATCGTAAACAAAGACCTATTACGTCTTGTGTTTGAAAAATTTATCTAAGAGGATACTAAATGAGCCCTATTAAAGTACTAGCTGTCGATGACGACATGATCAACCTAAAGCTACTAAAGTCCATGCTTCTTAAGACAGACTTTGTAAGTGAAGTTGTTGAGGCAAAAAATGGAGCAGACGCAATTGAGGTTTTAAAATCTCAAAGCGATATTGGTCTTATTCTTCTTGATATTATTATGCCTATTATGAATGGTATTGAGGTTTTAAAGATTGTTCGTGCAGACGGGCATTTTAAAAATATCCCTATCATTGTGTTAACAACAGATGAGACAAAAAAAGCAGAAGCATTAGAGTGTGGAGCAAATGATTTTATTATGAAACCGGTTAGAATTGACCAAGTTTCAGAGAAGATTCAACGTTTAATCAATCTTTAACGAGTTCGCTTAGAGTACTTTTACTCTAAGTTACTAATCTACAAGTACTATTTTAAGTACCTCTTCAATACGTTTAACCCCTTTAATCTCAAGCGCATCTCTTACCTCTTTAGGAATATCTTCTAAGTCACGTTCATAATTTTTAGCAGGAATAAGTGCAAGTTTCATATCTGCTCTGTGTGCTGCAATAAGTTTCTCTCGTAAACCACCGATAGGAAGCACATCACCCGTAAGTGAAATTTCACCTGTCATAGCAACATCTGAACGAATCTTCTTAGAACTTAAAATGGAGGTCATTACCGTAGCCATTGCAATACCTGCCGATGGACCATCTTTTGGTGTCGCCCCATCAGGAACATGAACGTGCAGGTCATAACGCTTATACACTTCAGAAATAGGCACTTCAATCTTCTCTTCTTTCTCTTTATTACTTAGAGGAAGGTTGTTTCTATCGATCTCAACAGCGCCGGTATCAATTAGTGTCTTTACAACACTCATAGCGATACGTGAAGACTCTTTCATAACATCACCAAGGCTACCCGTCACTTGCATAAGGCCCTTACCTTTAATGCGAATAGCTTCAATCTTAAGCACATCTCCACCAACTGAAGTCCAAGCTAAACCATTTACCACACCCACAAGAGGAATCGCATCCGTTTTATCAATCTCAAATACCGTTTTTTCTAAAAAGTCTTTTAGGTTTTTAACGGAAATTGTCACCTTATTAATAGAAGGATCTTCCAAAATTCTCTTCGCAGACTTACGCACTAAGTCTGCCATA
>Ga0256826_1001551_pt1 | contig 14276 bp, 14 predicted proteins | sample CV79metaG_FD_185975 | JGI IMG/M metagenome (GOLD analysis project Ga0256826, IMG submission 185975) | Hydrothermal vent microbial communities from East Pacific Rise, Pacific Ocean - CV79 | ecosystem: Environmental > Aquatic > Marine > Hydrothermal vents | place: Pacific Ocean: East Pacific Rise...
TGTATCATTAGAACTTTAACTTATTAAAAGCATAATAATAACTTATGATTATAGTCTATATTGTGTAAAATAATTGATATTTTAAAAAAAAACAACATCATTTAATAACGATTTAAATTTATTAAACATATAATAGATAACGAAATCAATAAAACAAAGGAATACTATGGCAAGACTTATAGTAATGGGTGGTGGTGTATCTGGTCACACTACTGCAACATTTGCAAAAAAATGGTTAGGAAAAGATCACGAAGTAGTGGTTGTAACACCAAACTCTCAATGGAACTGGATTCCATCTAACATCTGGGTTGGTGTTGGTCAAATGAAAAAAGAGGATGTAGTATTTCCTTTAGCACCAGTATATGGAAAAGCTGGAATTGACTACAGACAAGCAAAAGCTGTCTCTATTCACCCAGATGGGAAAGATGGTGACGATACTCCATATATTACTATTGAGTATACAGGTCAAGATAAAGAGGGGCAAACAGAAGAAGTTACCTATGATTACCTTGTAAATGCAACTGGACCAAAACTAAACTTTGATGCAACTCCAGGTCTTGGAAATGGCGAAGGTCAAATGGGTTCTCATACTGTTTCTGTATGTACTGCTGACCATGCTGTTCATGCAAACGAAGAGTTACATAAAGTTTTAGATAAAGCTAAAGCTGGTGAGAGACAAAAAATTCTTGTAGGTACAGGTCATGGTATGTGTACTTGTCAAGGTGCTGCGTTTGAGTACATTTTCAACATCGAACACGAAGCTAATAAAGCCGGTGTAAGAGACATGATTGATATTAAATGGATCTCAAATGAGTCATTTATGGGTGACTTCGGTATGGGTGGTCTTCACATGAAAGTTGGTGGTTACGTTGTAAGTTCTAAACTATTTGCTGAATCACTTTTCTCAGAAAGAAATGTTCCTTGGTTAATTGGAGCTCACGTAAACAAAGTAGAAGCTGGTAAAGCTCACTATGAACTTCTTGATGGAACAATGGGTGTTGAAGAGTTTGACTTTGCAATGCTTATTCCACCATTTGCAGGTGTTGGACTTAAAGCTTACGCTAAAGATGGTTCAGACATGACAGACAAAATCTTTGCTCCAAACGGATTTATGAAAGTTGATGCTGACTATACAGCTAAACCTTATGAAGAGTGGAGAGCTGCTGACTGGCCAAGAACTTACCAAAATCCAGACTACTCAAATATGTTTGCAGCTGGTATCGCATTTGCACCACCACACTTGATTTCTAAACCAATGAAGTCAGTTAATGGGACACCAATTAACCCAACACCACCTAGAACAGGTATGCCTGCAGGTATTATTGGTAAAGCTGTTGCACACTCTGTTTGTGACATGATTAAAAATCCTGAGGCTAAACTACATGAAGCTTCTATGGCTGAAATGGGAGCTGCTTGTGTTGCTTCAGCTGGTAAAGGTCTAACAACTGGTTCTGCTGCTGCAATGACTGTTTACCCTGTTGTTCCTGACTTTGAAACTTACCCAGGTACAGGTAGAGATACAAACTATACCTTTGGTGAGATTGGTCTTGCTGGTCACTGGATTAAACATATCTTACACCATATGTTTATATACAAAGCAAAACTTAAGCCAGCGTGGACTTTGATCCCAGAATAATTAGAAACTATAAAATACTAAGGAGACAAACATGTCACATGAAAAAAACTTTGAAAAAGAGCAGTTTACATTAACTATGATTCCAGGTGGATTTGCAAAAAAAATGAGAACTTGTGTTCTCTTTCAAGCATTTAGATTTGCTGTTATCAACATTAAAATGTTGGTAGTTGTTAGTAAAAGTCACTAAGAACAAAATCTTTAGAAGAGCCACTTTGGCTCTTCTACCCTTCCAAATATTTTTTAAATTTAATCTTCAATTTTTTTAACTTTAATAAGTATTTTTATATAAAGGAAACAAGTATGGTTCAACCAATTAAATATTATCCTGATACCTCTATCAACATCAATGCTGGACCTATGCGAGGTTTTGGAGAAAGTTATAAACAGATGGTAGAAGACATCATAGATACCATGAAAGAGCATGACTTAGAGGGATTAACTGCCATTCAAATAGGCTATCCTTATCAACTCATGGTTATTAAAGAAAATGAAACATATGTACCTTATGCAAATCCAAGAGTTATTACACAAACTGAACCTTTTGATTCAAAAGAGGAGAGTATTTACTTTAAAAATCATCCTATCACCGTTAAACGTTATCAAAATCTTAGCATTATTTACGAAGATGAAAATGGAGATATGAAAACTAAAAAGATTGACAACAAAGAAGAGGCTGCTCTTTTTCAACGTAAACTTGACTACCTATTTAATGGAACACTCCTTGATAGACTTTTACCACATCAAAGAGAACAAGCCGTTAAAGCACTCGCAGGTAAAGGAGAAATGCCAACTACAACCGATGCATACTGCCCTCCATTTTCTAAAAAAGAGTACTTTGTCTCTGTAGCAGACAAACTTCTGTTTTTTATGTTTATCTCACTGCTTTTACCTCTTTTTGACATTTCAAAAGAGACAGTGGGTAGTTGGTACACTTATGATGAATTTGCATTTCCACTAGTTATTGCACTCATGATAGGATTTTTTATATATGCACAATATGAAGCAAAAAAATTTAAACAATGTAGCTCTTGTCAAGTCGGAAATAATGTTGGAGTAGTTGTAAAAAGAGTTGTAGTCGGACTACTACTAGCTGTGGGAAGCTATTTTATATTGGGATAGAAGACTCCTCTCTAAGAGGAGCCTAAATAAAACTAATGTCTAACTAAAACTTAACAGCTAGGTACATTTCCTGAATCACTTGCATACTCTTTTACAAAATCACCAATATGACTAAGTTTTTTCTCTTTAACTTTTGCTTCATCACCACAAACAGTTGTAATCTCTTCAGCTAGTTTTTCATCATCAATAATTGCAGTCCACTCATCTTGTGTATGTTTCGCTGCAAACTCTGCACCAGTCATTCCACAAGTCTCTTTTAATTTTTTAGAGTAAATTTTTTGACCTTTATCTGCATCTGCTGAAGCTGTTGTTGTCATTACTGCCATACCTAAAAGTGCTGCTAGTGCTAATTTTGTAAACTTTGTCATTCTAATCCTTTTGTTTTAAATAAATTTAACTAAGTATCAATATTAGTAATAATAATGATTCTTTGTAGTTATACTATAGACATTTTTTGTGTATTTATTGTGGTAAAAGGCTATTTTTATAAGAAAAATATATAATTTGTATAACGCTAGACAATAAAAGGGAAATATTCAATATGATACAAATATCAGAGGTTAAAGAGATATTAAACCAAATACTCTATCCAGGATTTACAAAAAGTATTATTACATTCGACTTTGTAAAAGAGATTAAGATTAAAGATAATGAAATTATCATTAATATAGATATTCCTTCTGCATCAACAGAGATAAAAGAGCAACTACTTATGGAAATAAGTAAACGCCTCTCTGTTACTACTGACTTAACCATTACATGCCATATTACTCAACCTAATCCTCCTAAAGAGACAAGCTCTAATGGAAAAAATGTTCTACCAAACATTCAACACTTTGTAATGGTGAGTTCAGGAAAAGGTGGTGTAGGTAAATCGACTACAACTGTTAACCTAGCCATTGCTTTAGCACAACAAGGAAAACGTGTTGGTCTTCTTGATGCAGATGTCTATGGTCCCAATATTCCTAGAATGATGGGAATAGATGGCGTACAACCCGTCTTTTTAGGTCAAAATATTAAACCTATTATGGCACATAATATTCAAGTCATGTCCATTGGTTCACTTGTAGAACGTGGTGCTTCTCTTATGTGGAAAGGAGCAATGGTTACACAAGCCATTGAAAATATGTTAGAAGATATATTATGGGATAAACTTGATGTTCTACTATTCGATATGCCTCCAGGAACAGGTGATGCACAACTAGCTCTTGCACAGTCATTACCTGTTACAGCAGGTGTTTGTGTCACCACACCACAAAAAGTTGCACTTGATGATACCATTAGAAGTATGGATATGTTTAACAATCTTAAGATTCCCATTGCAGGTGTAGTAGAGAACATGAGTGGATTTATCTGCCCAGAGACAGGAAAAGAGTACAACATCTTTGGAAAAGGAACAACTGAGCCTCTCATAGAGAATTTTCAAACTCAACTACTAGGTGAAGTGCCTATTGAACCTGCCATTCGTGAAGGTGGTGATGCAGGAATACCAATTACAGTACTAGCTCCTGAGTGTGAAACCTCTAAACGTTATCAAGCAATGGCTGATAAACTTTGGGACTATCTTAACAAAGTCAATCATGAAGGTGGTGTTGACAATAGTAGCATTCAACCTACTATTTTTTAGGAATAATCATGAAAAAGCTTTTAGAGATTACTAAATATATTATCTTCATCTCTGTACCTGCTCTCTATTATGGAGTAGGCTACGAAGAGAACATCCTTATGGATTTAGCATGGGTTTTCTCTTTTGCACAGCTTACTAAAGATTTTATAATGAAAGTTCTTCTTAAAGAGAAGTACTGTGAGATTGATTTAAAGAAAAAAGATTAAATCTAATCTCTCTCAATTTTAACATAGTTAAACCACTTCAAATACTCTTTTTCTTTTGAGTGGTATCCTAATATCTCAGCATATATCTCCTCAACTTCACTAATTAATAAAACATCAGGAACAGCTTCTATCTTATATTTTTTAGGATAATCATCATGGTCTCTATCTAAAAACAGTACAATAAAATCACTCTTTAGTTGCTCTTCTATCTTTTTTTTAGTTAAAACATTTGATTTTAGTTTTTTACACCATCTACAATGTTTAGTCGTAAATAGAATAAATATTGGTTTATTCTCTTTTTGAGCCATCTCTATACTCTTGTTATAGTCACTATATATTGTTAAATTACTATCTCCAAAAACTATATCTATAGAGAATAGTATCAACAATACTATTTTTTTTAATTGCATATTTATATGTCCTAAATTTAATTTTATCTACTTCAAGTAAAAGAGTTTAGGTTTTGTCCCCTTTTCTACTTTAAGTTGAAAGTAATCTCTCTTTTTTAATGTTTGGCTTATCTCACTTTTTGGGTCATCTAAATCCCCAAATATTCTCACTTTACTTGGGCAAGTTACTTGACATGCTGTAGTCATTAGCCCTCTATCTAATCTTGTATCGGCACAAAAAATACATTTATCTGTAATATTTTTTCTTGTATCAACATATCTTGCATCATAAGGACATGCTTTTACACAGTCTAGGCTTAAGTCGCACTTTTCATCATATAGTCTTATAATTCCATTATTATCTCTATATATAGCATCATGAGGACAAGCTTTAAGACATGGAGCATCTTCACACTGTTGGCATTGCAACTGCATAAAATCCATTTTTTCTCTGTTAAGATTCCAAAAATCTCCACTAGGCTCTTTTGTCTCTATCCAAAGTCGATGTTTATTTGCACCAAGCTCTATGCCATTCTCCTCTTTACATGCTACTTCACAAGCTCTACAGTTAATACAGAGTTTATAATCAAATGCCATTCCATAGTTTGCCATTAGACTCTCCTTATTTTTACATCTGTATGGTGCATGGTGGCACAGCCATAAATTTTTTCAAACTTATCTTCTATTATCTCGTTATCATTTGCACCATTACCATAAGAGTTTGTCATACTTTCATTAGTAGAGTTATATCCATGAGCAAACCATACCACTTGTGGGTGAATCTTATTAGTAGGGTACGCCTCTATGGTAATTTTCCCTTGACTACTCTCAACCTCAACCCTGTCACCCAATTTAATATCCAATTTTTTAGCCACGTTGTCATTTATCCAAATATGATTAGTTGCTTGTAAATCTCGTAACATCACATTATTAGTCGTTGCACTTTGTGTTCCTGTCACATATCGACCTGTTATCATACGAAAATGCTCATCTTTGACTTTAAAATCATACCTATCTCGCCAAGTTGGCATGGCATCTTCTCCATGTTTTGCCAATTTTTTTAGGTAACAGCTGACATGAAACTTCTTATCTACGGTGTAGTGTCGCTTCTCTTTGGGATAGTACTCAAAATTACCATTAAAAATCTCTTTGTGATACTCTTTCATATGAGGATACCAAACCCCCTCCTCTTTAAGCATTACGTATGCCTCTTTGCCAAAATTCTTTTCAATTAACTCTTGGTTTCGTTGGGTTATATTTTTTTTATAAAGCTCTGCCAAATCATAACCACCCTCTTCAAATGCCTTTTTCTCTCCCAACTCTTTGATGCTCTCTTGTAAATCCTCATCATACTTTTTACTCACCTCAAAGAGAGGCTTAGTCAACTTCTCACCCAAATCTTTAAGTATATTTTGCATTGTTCGACTCTGGAACATTGGTTCTATTACTTGGTTTCTAAGTGCAAGGCTCGGTTCAAGCTTTCCAAAACTCACCACCATATCTTCTCTTTCCAAATAAGTACACTCTGGCAAAATAATATCTGCCATCATTGCTGTATCACTTGGCATGGTGTCAAGTACCACCACCAAATCCATCATCTCTAACATTCTTTTGGTTTTAGCGATGTTGGGCATATTGTGCATGAGGTTATGTTTTCTAATGAACATTGCTCTTACAGGATAAGGAGATTTTTTCGCTACCACCTTATCTCGAAAATTTAACCAACTACCACCCTTTTTAGAACCATAAACAATCCCATCAAGGTCAAATCTTCCCTCACTGTTGTCATAGAGAGGCATATTTATCTCTTCATCAGGAAGTTTTATCGGTTTCCCTAAGATAATCCCCCCTTGACGATTAACACTTCCTGCCAAGGCGTTGAGTAGCACCATCGTACGACGGAGTTGAAAGTCGTTACTACTCCAAACACTTCTTCTTCCTAAATAGAAAAGAGGTCTCTTGGCTCCAAAAAACTCTTTGGCTAATTTTTCTATCTTGTCAGATGGAATATGGGTTTTACCCTCTGCCCATTTTGGCGTATACTTCTTCTCTAAAATATGCTTTTGATACTTTTCAAAATCTTTGAAGTACTCTTTAACAAACGCTTTATCATAGAGTTCCTCTTTTATCGCTATATAGCTCATCGCCAAACAGAGAGCCAAATCAGTTCCAGGATTAATAGGCAAATACTCATCTGCTTTAAGAGCTGTAACCGTTGCACGAGGGTCAAGCACTACCAACTTTTGCTCTTTTTGTTTTCGTGCCAAATCTACACTATCAGGGGTAATAAACGATTCAAATCGGTTAGCTCCAGCAATGAGGACAAAGTCACTCCCCTCAATATCCATCTCTCCAATATCTCCAATGGTCAAAATGGTAGCACCCAATTTAGTATTAAGACATATTGACCCCTCATCTAAGAAATTACTACTTCCTAACTTCCCATTAAAAAATTTAATATACTCATCTTTGTTGAACCCCTCACCATTACAACTCATAATAGTTGAGCGATTATCCTTCTCTTCATCAAGAATAGTGACCAATTTATCTTTAATATACTCAAAAGCTTCATCCCAAGTAACTCTTTGATATTTCCCATCACCTCGTTTGCCTATTCGTTTAAGAGGGTACTTTAATCTATCACTATCATAAAGAGCTTGGATTCCTGCGTTACCTTTGGGACATATCATATTTCGTGATTTTGGGAAAAGAGGATTAGGGTCTATTTTAGTTAAGATATTCTTCTCTACACGTGCAATACCTGCACATTTATTTCGACACATATTACATAAAAAAGGAATGTTATTTAAATCTTTATCTGTTTTATTTGTTGTAGGTTGAGTAATGAAATTAGGTAATGAAGTAAATGCAGTTGAACTGCTTGCATAGACACAAAGAGCCACACTACTCTGCAAGAATTGTCTTCTGGAAGTTTCTATTATTTTCATAAAAAATTATAGCATAAGAGTTGGGTAGTATTAACATACTACCCTTTTTAAATTACAAATATTAATATTTGTATCGGAAAAGAAGTCTGAAATCTTTAGCTTTTTTCACATCATTATCGCCTATTGCTCTTGGAGCACCCATCTCACCAAAGAATGCATTACTTCCTGCATATTTATAATCAATTTGAGTATATCTAGCACTCATACTTAAAGATTTACTTAATGGTTTAATCCAATAAACCTCTTTAGCATCACCACGAGCAGCTATTTTACTACCTACCATAGTATCTTCACCATAAGTTACACTTCTCCAGTATTGACTACCTTTGTTGTATTCAAATCCTAATCGTCCATCCTCTGTTAAAGGACATGGCATTTGAACTCCAATCCAAGCAGATTTACCTGTTTGGCTTTTAGTTGAACCTAACATTGCCATACCATTCTTTGGATGAGTCTTACTTTGTGAATAACTAAGAAAGAAAATAGTATCATCTAAGAAATCATTAATTCCATCACCAATTCCATCTGCTTTAAACATTATAGTTGATAAATCTAAATCTCCAAAGTCTTTAAATCCTTCTGCTGGGTTGGCACCATAACCTATCATATCTTTTGATTTTGCATAATTTGTATGTAGTGAATATTGTCCATCATCATAAGGAACAAATATCATTCCTATCATATTAGAGTTAACAGCACTTTCACTTTTTGCATAATCTTGTCCATCATTTGAGAATCTAGGTTTTGCACTTGTCAAACCTCTACCAAGACAAAGTTTTACCCAACCACCAGTTAATGGTGTAACTTTATTAAGATTCCATTTAAAACTTGCACCATCAAACTGAACATTTACAGTTGATGCTATTGCAGATTTTCTTTTATTTCCCTCTCTAAAGTTTGCACCCAGTCCATCAACAGATGGTCTTCTACCAATACTTGCAGTCCATGCTACATTTTTACCAAAGAAGGTGTTATTACTATATAACCAATATGCCTCTTTTAATTTAATACCATCATCAGATAAAGCTTCATTTGTAACCCAATCAAATCTATGATTCATATTATTTTGTTGAGCATTTAATGTCTGTCCAAATGCCTTATTAAATGCTGCAGTAGCATAAAATCTAACTTTATCACCTGCATCATACTTCATATTAATCAAAAGTCTATCAGCTAAAAGTGAACTATTTTTTGCTGTTTTACCGTTACCAAATTCATATTTGATATTGTCCATAGTTGTTCTAAAATCAACATCAAATTTAAGATGATTCCCATTTGCCATTGTTCTAGCTTGATTGGCTTTTTTCTTATTAGATTTAACTTTTTTCTCCAAACTTTTTAACTGTTTTTGAAGATCTTTTACTTGTGTCTCTAATCCATCATTATCTGCAAATGCAGATACACTCAATGCTGTAACTACTGAAAGTAGCATAATTCCTTTTCTCATCTGAACCCCTTTGATTTAATAAACTTTATCTACCTAATGAATTAAGTATTTTTAAAATTTTAAAAGCCACTTTAAGACTTAAAAAATACCTAATATAGAGGCAAAAGCCTCTATATTTTAATGATGTGCGTCTTCATCCAAATTAAAGAACTTTGTTCCTGCATAATACATAGCAACACAAAGTCCTAGTCCACCAAGAGAAATCATCATCTCAGTAGCACTTGGGAAATAATGAATCCACTCAGGTGGAAGTTGATACTCTCTTGTTTTTAACATCTGAAGAGGTTTCAGTTGTGTATCATGTACAAGATTATATCTCATAAAGAAGATACCAACCATACCACTAAGTGATGCCCAGAAGAAAAGTACAGGTTTTTTACCCATAGTTTTTAAAATAATTACCAATGGAATAACCATTGCAAGTATTACCTCTGTCCAGAATGGCATAGAACCTATAATATGATGAGCAACCTCTGCACGATTAGGCATACCACCATACATATCTGTAAGCAATTTCCATGTTACAAAGAAGATAAGAATAGAGATAAGAAGTCCTTGAATCTTTGCAAGTCCCTCTAACATCTTTTTAACTTCTGCTGGGAAATCCAATTTATATCTGAATCCCATTAAAATGAAGGCAATAAATACCCCTGTAATAAACGCTGTCAAAATAAAGTAAGTTGGATAAAATACCCCTTGAGAAATGGTTCTAGCATTTAAGAAACCAAATACTGACCCAAGGTTTGAGTGAGCAGCAAGACCAACTAAAAGTCCTGTTAACCCAAATATTTTAGCCTTTTTCATATCTCCTCTAAGTAGAAATACAAACTCAATAATCATAAATGTTAAGTAAAGACCATAGAGTGTACCCATCCACCAAATAGCAGAAGTCAACCCTGGGCTAAGAACATTGTAAATCAACATTGTAACTGGGTGACCTATCTCAAATGCGATAACAGCAAACCCAGCTATAATAGTAACGATTGAACCAAAAATTGCTCTTTTAGAGATAAGCATATAATCTTTAAATCCAAATACATCTCCCAATGAACCAATAATACATAATCCTGTTGAACTAACAACAAAGAAAATATAAACGGCAATTAGCAATCCCCATGGATGCTCTCTTGTTACATTGTATGCATGGTGTCCATGCGTTAAATAGGTAGCAACACCCATTACAAACATTGCAATAAATGCAACTGTCAACACTGCCACAAGCATATTTCGTGGCGATTTTTCAAAACTCAACAACTCTTTTATGCTAACTTTATTAACAGGAATTGTTGTTATAAACTCTTTCGCTTTTGCAATCATATCAACCTCCTTATGTTAGATAAAATAATTTTGGATTAGTACCAAGATTTTCTTTTAAAGAGAAGTGTTCTCTCGTTCTAAGCAGTTCACTAATTTCACTGTCATAATCATCAAGATCACCAAATGTTCTAACTTTTGTAGGACAAGTATTTTGACAAGCAGTAGTAGTTTCACCACGTGCTAGTCTAGTATCTGAACAGAAAGTACACTTATCAACCGTCATTGTTCTATCATCTACATATCGTGCATCGTAAGGACATGCATTCATACAATAAGAACATAAAATACACTTTTCACTATCTACTCTTACTACATGGTTTTCATCATAATATGTTGCATTAGTTGGACATACCTCTTGACAAGGTGCGTCATCACAATGCTGACATTGACTTGGCATAAAAGTACTTGATACAATATCAAGTAGAGGATATTCACCTTCTATCTCTTTAACACCAACCCAAATTCTGTGTTTATCAGCTCCAAGAAGAACTCCGTTCTCCTCTTTACAAGCTACTTCACACGCTTTACAGTTAATACAATTTTTATAATCTAACGCCATTCCATATCTAGCCATGATTACACCTTTCTTATTTCAACATTGGTTTCATGCATAGATGCTGCACCATAAACAGGTTCTGTAACATCTTCAATTACAGCATTATCATTTCCACCATTCTTATAAGCCCATGTCAAGGCTTCACTCTCTTCACCAAATCCATGAACAAAGAAGACTGCATTTGGTCCTACTTTTTCTGTTGGGTAAGCTTTAAGCTGAGTTTTCCCTGTACGACTTGATACTTCTACCATGTCTCCAAACTCAATACCTTTTTTCTTAGCAACTCTCTTGTTTATCCAAATATAGTTTTCCATAATCAAATCTCTAAGAACTGAGTTATTTGAAGTACCACTCTGTGTAAATTGAGCATGTCTTCCTGTAAGAAGTCTAAATTTCCCATCTTCTACTTTAAAGTTGTACTCTTCTCTCCAAATTGGCATAGGATCAACACCTTTTTTAGCCAAACTTGCAAGATTACACTCAACTTTTTTACTCTTAGTTTTTGGTAAACCACCATTCACTGAGTAATATTTCTTCTTTTCTGGATAATACTGATGTTCATTTACTGTTGTTTGCTTAAAGTATTTATCCATATCTGGATAGAAGACACCTTGCTCTTTCAGTGCCTTAACAGCCTCTTCACCATAAACACTTTTAACCATATGCTCATTCACCTCTTCTTGAGAGTGATGGAATGGCTTAGTTAAGTCAAACTCTTCAAATACTTCTGCTTCACTGCTATCTTTGATTTCATCCTGAACATCTTCATCATATTTCTTTGTAATTTCCCAAAGAGGTTTTGTGATTTTTTCAGTTAATCCATGCATGATTTCCATCACTGGCTTAGTTTCGAACATTGGTTCTACTACTTTATTTCTCTGAGCAATAGATGGTTCAACTCCACCAAATGTTTTAACTGGATCAGTTCTCTCTAAGTATGTTGCTTCAGGAAGTACTACATCTGCATACATTACTGTATCACTTGGCATAGTATCAATAGCAACTACTAACTCCATCTTTTTTAACATCTCAGCTGTTTTAGCAATATTTGGCATATTCATCATAGGATTATGTTTATAAATAAACATTCCTCGAACTTTATATGGCATTCTATCTTCTAAGAATCTGTTTCTCCATGCAATCCATGAACCACCACCACTTACAACAGCACAATCAGAGTAACCTGCATGTCCTTTTGCTGGATGTTTGATTTTATCAACAGCTCTTGCTTCTGCTCTCTCATAAAGAGGCTCTAAACCTGCATGTTTACCAAGTTTAAGTTTTTTACCAAATACTAAACCACCCTTAGTGTCAATTCCTCCACCAAGTCCTTGGAAGATTGCCATTGCACGACGTAATTGGAAGTCATTGTTAGCAAATGTAGATCTTCTTCCTGGATAATAGACAGCTTTTGGTGCATGAGCCATAAACTCTCTAGCTATTTTATAAATATCTTTTGCTTTAATATTTGTGATTTTCTCAGCCCACTCTGGAGTATATTTGTTATCAATTACACTCTTTTTGTACTCATCAAATCCATTAAAGTTATTAGCAACGTAATCTTTATTGTAAAGCTCTTCTGTCATGACAACATAAGTTAATGCTAAAACAAATGCTAAATCAGTCCCTGGATTAATCGCTAACCATTTATCTGATTTTGCAGCAGTATTTGTAAACCTTGGGTCAACACAAATCATCTTTGCACCACGACCTTTAGTTCTCTTAAATACATCCATAGTATCAGGAGTTACAATCGCTTCTGCTCTGTTAGCCCCAGCCATAATAATATACTCTGCATTCTCTAAGTCAGCAGCTGCATATCCACCAATGGTAAGACTGTAACCTGTAATAACTGTTTGAAGACATAAAGAGGCATGATTTAACCAGTTTGAAGAACCAAATGCTCCATAAAACTGCTTAAATGTATGCTCTGCCATTCCTTCACCAGCACAGAATAAAAATGAAGAACGGTTGTCTTCTTCTTCATCAAGAATTTTTCCCATACCTGGAAATTTATCAGTACCATTTAAAATTGCTTCATAAGCTTCTTCCCAAGAAACTCTTTTAAATTTACCTTCCCCTTTTTCTCCAATACGAATCATTGGATACTTTAATCTATCTGGATCATACAGTGCTTGAATCCCTGCATTACCTCTTGGACATAACATGTTTTTTGATTTTGGAAACATTGGGTTTGGATTTAACTTTGTTACCACCCCATTTTCAACTCGTGCTATTGCTGCACATTTGTTAACACACATTTCACATAGTGTTGCTACTTCAGTCGCTTCACCTGTACTTGTTTTAGTGGTAATCGATTTTGGTACATTAGAATGCTCATGTTCACTACTAGCAAAAAGATTGGTTGCAGAAATGGCTGAACTACCAACAACACTCATCGCAATTGAACCTTGAAGAAATCTTCTTCTTGACACTTCAACTTGCATAAACTCTCCTCCTTATTTTATCTTTAGTTTTAAATAAGAGTAGAAATCTCCTATTTATAAGACTACATTATATTTTATAGAAGTAAATCTTATGCAAAACTTTTATTTTGTAATTTTAGATATAAATAAGTAATAATTGTTATAAATATTACTTATTATACACAAGTTATTTCATCAGTCATAAATATAAGTTATTAAAATAATAAGTAGAGATAATAGATTGAAAATTCATGTGATTTTTTGTTTAAAAATAGTAGATGATGGAATTAATCCATCATTAAGTTATGCTTTCGTTACCAATATTGGTAACATACCAAAGTAGGCTAAAGTTCCATAAGCTTGGTTTATATTTATCTCAGGCTTAATCTTTAAAATCATATCTCGAATTGTCTCTTCATCTAGATCTCCTAGAAAAGTACCTTCTCCATGATTTTCTTTATAAAATTTTACTAAAAGATGTGTTGGTTTCTCTTCAGCATATTTCCATATAGTCATATAATCCTCCTATTAATTAGGAGGATTATAACAAAGATATTAACTATTTTGTTCTCTTTGAATAAAGATGAGAGCAAATAATGTGACTA
>Ga0256826_1001552_pt1 | contig 14276 bp, 13 predicted proteins | sample CV79metaG_FD_185975 | JGI IMG/M metagenome (GOLD analysis project Ga0256826, IMG submission 185975) | Hydrothermal vent microbial communities from East Pacific Rise, Pacific Ocean - CV79 | ecosystem: Environmental > Aquatic > Marine > Hydrothermal vents | place: Pacific Ocean: East Pacific Rise...
AAACTCCACCTCACTCCATCGATAAGATTCACCCTCAACTTCATTCAATATTTTTATATTTTGAGCACCCTCTCTTAGAGTAAAAATGATATTATCTTCCACTGCAGCAGATGATCTTACATTAATGTTATTTGTATCTATAAAATAGAGGAGCTTTTCACCTCCATATAGACTAGTAGCTAAAAAAACAGTTAGTAAAACTCTAATAATCATCTTTTAGAAAAAGCCCTTTAGATATTTGTTAATCTCTTTTGTAACAGCCTTTGTCGCCTCTTTCTCAATAAGTTTTTGAGCATCAATACCTACATCCGGAGAGTTTACATTACCTTTAAGTGTAATAACTAAAGGGTTTCCATCCGCGTTTATATCTATTTTAGAGTTAATCTTTTTTGTTTTAGAGTTTAGTTTTGTATTTTTAGTCACTATGGCAGAACGGTTTGATTTTAAATCAAGTGAGGCTACTATATGCTCTTTATTTATGTCCGCGTTTACCTTACCTTTAAAGTTCTCTACATACATATTTACACCTCCATACTGTTTTGCAAGATCTAAGACTTGGTTTTTTGTAAACTTACCATCTTTTAAATCAGCCTTCATCACACCTTTTTGTGCCTTAAGATTATAGTCCATAGTCCCAAAAAGAGATGATTTGAAAATCTTTGGATAGAGGAGCATATCTAAAACTGAAAGAGTTTGAAGTCCTTTCATATCAGCATGAAAATCATCATTATGAAGTTTTGCATCAACTACACCACCTACAACTTCAGAGTGAGCAGTAAAATCTAACTCTTTAGCCTTTTTAAGTTCCCCTGTTGCAGTTACAGAACCTTTCATATGTCTCTCAGTTGCAAAAAAGAGTCTATTTAAATCTAAGACTTTTACCTTATAGTCAGAGACTATAGAAGCATCTTTTATATCAAATCTTGCTCTTTTAATATCAAAATTTGCTAGGTTCGAGTTAAAGTCTAGCTCTGTATCTAGAATATTTTTGTTGAGTTTTGTTGTCGTTTTCATATTAAAAGTAGTCTTAGGCATAGGAGATTTAAACTCGTATGCCTTTGTCATATACTTAGCATCAACAAGGCCTTTACTTACATGACTCACAACTGTTCCACTAAGTTCTCCTGCTTTTGCATTTGTAATATCTACATCAAGTGAAAATATACCATCAGCATAGTGAGGCTGTTTTACCATATAAAGAACTTTTTGTAGTCTAAGATTCTTCATGCTCGCTTTAACAGTAGAGGGTTTAAAATTTTCTAGAAGTGCGCTAAAGGTGGTGTTCGAAGAGGCAAAATCACTCTTACCATCTACTACTAGTTTAGCCTTAGATCCTTTTACATTTCCATTGAGCCTAAAAGCACCACGGACATCTGCTCCAGTAATCGGTTTTAATACCGCTAGCTCTTTTACATCAACACCATATATAAGCTCTAAAGCCAAAGGTTCCGGTACTACCTTTCCTGATGATGTTAGCTTTGCAAGGTTGGAGTTGAGTGCATATATATAGTTTACATCATCACCTTTAAGTTTTGCATCAAGGTTCATGCTAAACGCGGTGTGGGGAATAGTTACATTAAAATCACTCTTCATAAGTTTTGTATCTAACTTTCCATTCTTAGTGTTTAATACTATGTCTCCATCAAGTTGATGTGCTTTAATATTTTTAAAATTTACATCTAGATTTATCTCTGCACTTGCATAAGCTGCTTGTCCACCTAGTTTCAGAAGTGAAAGTAAATCAGCCTTGGAGACCTTTGCAATAATAGAAGTAGGATTTAAATCAGTAAGTTCTATATGGTATGATGTATCACTCTTAGCTATATCACTCACACCATCTACCTCAATAAATGCCATATCTCCTTTTACTTTTCCCTCAGTAAAAACCCTACCAACTAAAGGAGCATTTGTAAGGCTTTTTAACTCTTCTACTGCTTCAAGTTTTACTCTATAGGCTATATCAAAGGCTTGAGAGAAGAGTCCATAGTTACCTTTTATAGTAATAACATTACTTTTACTCAGTTCTAGAACTATTTCAAAATCACTCATAGAGAGTGAGAAGGTACTCAGTTTTGCATCTAGTTTTGTAGCTTCTTTAATCTTACCTTGAACTAGGGGTCCTACAATACCATTTCCTAGTGAAGTAAATGCAAGAGTATATACGGATACTAAAACAACTAAAATAAAACCACCTATCCAAGCTAAAAACTTCATAATAACCCCTCTACTACTTTATAGATATAATAATACTATAAAAGTTTAAATTTTTCTCCTTTTTATACTTGATAGTAGTAGGCTAAACTTATTTAAGTAAAATAATTCATGTAAAACTTGACATTGTTACACTCAATATGTATAATGGTGATATCTTTTAGAAAAGGAGCTATTTAACAATTATGTCTAAAGAAGAATTAGAACAAGAAACTGTAGAGACTACAGAAGAAATTATTGAAAATGAAGAGACTCTTTCAGATGAAGCAGAGGCTGAAGCTGAAGCAGTTGAAAATGAGTTTGAACTTTTAGAAGCAGAGTTAATTGCACTAAAAGACAAATATGCTCGTGTTCATGCTGATTTTGATAACATCAAAAAAAGACTTGAACGTGAAAAGTACACAGCTGTTGAGTACTCAAATGAGAAATTTGCTAAAGATATGATTCCAGTTATGGACTCACTTCAAGGTGCAATGAACTCTATCAACACAGATGCTGATAAGGCAGAACTTTTTGATAAGTTAAAAGAGGGAATAGAGCTTACACATAAACAGTTTCTTACATCTTTAGAGAAACATGGTGTAACTATGGTATCTCATGATGAACCATTTGATCCAAATATTCACAATGCAGTTCAAGCTGTTGATAGTGAAGATGTTGAGTCAGGTCAAATAGTTCAAACTTTTCAAACTGGTTATAAATATAAAAATCGCCCACTACGTGAAGCGATGGTAATCGTAGCGAATTAAGTCGTAATTAAGTATTGAGAAAATTAACAGTTAGATTCTGAATCAAGTCCAGAATGACACAATTTTGTCATTCCAAACTTGATTTGGAATCTAGCTTATAAATATAAAACTAAGGAAATAATATGTCAAAAGTAATCGGAATAGATTTAGGTACTACAAATAGTTGTGTTGCAGTTTATGAAGGTGGTGAAGCTAAAATCATCCCAAATGCAGAGGGTAAAAATACTACTCCTTCAGTTGTAGCATTTACAGATAAAGGTGATGTTCTAGTTGGTGATCCAGCAAAACGTCAAGCAATTACAAACCCTGAAAAAACAATCTCTTCAATCAAGAGAATTATGGGTCTAATGATGAACGAAGAGAACGCAAAGCAAGCTCACGATAAAGTAACTTACAACATAGTTGACAAAGATGGTGCAGCATGTGTTGATGTAGCTGGAAAAATCTACACTCCACAAGAGATATCTGCAAAAATTCTTACAAAACTAAAAGAAGATGCTGAAGCTTATATCGGTTCAAGTGTTACTGATGCTGTTATTACAGTTCCAGCTTACTTCAATGATAGCCAACGTAAGGCGACTAAAGATGCGGGTACAATCGCTGGTCTTAATGTTCTTCGTATTATTAATGAGCCAACTGCATCTGCACTTGCTTACGGTTTAGAGTCAAAATCTGAAGAGAATGTACTTGTTTATGACCTTGGTGGTGGAACATTTGATGTTACAGTTCTTGAAATTTCTGATGGTACATTTGAAGTTCTGGCAACTGATGGTAATGCATTCTTAGGTGGTGATGACTTTGATAATAAAATTGTTGATATGCTAAACGATGAGTTCAAAGCTTCTCACGGTATCGAGCTTAAAAATGATAAAATGGCTCTTCAACGTCTTAAAGATGCAGCTGAGAATGCTAAAAAAGAGTTAAGCTCAGCAACTGAAACTGAAATCAACTTACCATTTATCACGATGACAGAAGCTGGACCACAACACTTAGTTGTAAAACTTACGCGTGCTAAATTTGAAGGTATGATTTCTGGTCTCGTAGATGAAACTATTGACCATATCAAAACTGCTATGAATGAGTCTGACTTAGAAAACAGTGAAATCAAAGAGATTATCATGGTTGGTGGTTCTACTCGTGTTCCAGCAGCTCAAGAAGCTGTTTCTAAATACTTCGGTGGTAAAGACTTAAATAAAGGTGTTAACCCTGATGAAGTTGTTGCTGCAGGTGCTGCTATTCAAGGTGGTGTTTTACGTGGTGATGTTAAAGATGTTCTTCTTTTAGATGTTACACCTTTAAGCCTTGGTATTGAGACTCTTGGTGGAGTTATGACTAAGATTATTGAAAAAGGAACTACAATTCCTGTTAAAAAATCTCAAGTTTTCTCAACTGCTGAAGATAATCAACCAGCTGTTTCTATCAGTGTTGGTCAAGGTGAGCGTGAGTTTGCTAAAGACAACAAATCACTTGGTCTTTTTGAGCTTGGTGATATTCCAGCAGCTCCACGTGGTGTTCCACAAATTGAAGTTACATTTGACATCGATGCAAATGGTATCTTAACTGTTTCTTCCACTGATAAAGGTACTGGTAAATCTCAGTCTATCACTATCTCTGGATCATCTGGATTAAGTGAAGAAGAGATTAATAAAATGGTTCAGGATGCAGAAGAGAATAAAGCTGCTGATGAAGAGAGAAAAGCAATGGTTGATTTACATAACCAAGCTGATGCACTTATTGCTCAAACTGAAAAATCAGTAGAAGAGATGGGTGATAAACTTGAAGCTGAAGAGAAAGCAAAAATTGAAGCTGCTGTAACTGACTTAAAAGAGACACTTAAAGATGAGTCTGCAACTAAAGAGCAGATTGAAGAGAAAGTAAAAGTATTAACTGAAGCTGCTCACAAAATGGCTGAAGAGATGTACAAAAAAGAGCAAGACCCAGCTGCTGCTGAAGCAGATGCTAAGAAAAAGAAAGAAGATGACGACGTAATAGACGCAGAGATTGAGTAAAGCTCAAACATCTCTAGCGTTGAAGATGTTATCGATGCTGAGATAGAGTAAGTTCTATCTCTTAGCATTTTAAGAGAGAAGTTTATCTTCCTCTTAAAAACCACTCCATAATTTTTCCTCTTTTTTTCACTTTTAATTTCTCTTGCATCTCACTTGTTTTTATATGAATATTGTAAATATCTAAGAAATCTTCTAAATTTTCAAAAAATATCTTTACAAGTTTAGGGTCAAAATGTTTTGCTTTCATATCTTTAATATAGACTAAAACTTCCTCTTCACTCCAGCCTTTTTTATAAGAACGTTTAAATGAGAGTGCATCAAAGACATCAGCTATTGCTACAATTCGACCATATATATGAATTTCATCACCTTTAAGCCCATAAGGATATCCTGAACCATCCCACTTCTCATGGTGCTGTGCTGCTACTATTTTAGCTGTTTCAAAGAGTGGTAATCTTGACTCATCAAGCATACTAACTCCTAATTTTACATGCTGCTGCATCTCTCTATACTCCGCTTTTGTGAGCGTTCCATCCTTATGTAAAATATTATCTTTAATCCCAAACTTTCCAATATCATGCAGAGATGATGCATCCTTTAGCTCTTTTGCTTCCCTCTCATCCATTCCGTAAAGTTTTGCTAACTTATAGGTAAACTCAGTCACTCTCTTTACATGCATATGGGTTTCAGATGAGTGTCCCTCTGCGATACCCCCTAAAACCAACATTAGCTGAACTTGAGTATCTGATATATCTTTTGTTCTCTGCTGAACTTTCTGCTCAAGGTTTTTTTCATAGTCACGAAGTTTCAGTCGTGACTCAACTCTTGCTAAAAGTTCTTCCTTAAAAAAAGGCTTTCGAATATAATCACTACCTCCCACATGGTATGCTTTTGTTAACGTATCTCTATCAGCATTTGCAGTTAAAAATATTACAGGAATTGATGCTGTTTTTTCATCAGCTTTTAAATATCTACATGCCTCTATACCACTCATAATAGGCATCATAATATCTAGTAAAATAAGGTCAACCTCTTGATTATGAGCAATTCTAAGCATTGTTAAACCATCATTGGCTGTGATTGTCGTATAAGTCGCATCTTTAAGAATTGTGTTTACAATAGTTATATTATCTTCAACATCATCTACAACTAATATTTTATACTTTGAATTTGACATTATATATTTACCCTATTTGAAGGTTTTCCAATATAGTAACCTTGTATATAATCAATATCCATACCACTAATTTCATCATATATCTCTTTTGAACTTACAAACTCAACTATTATTTTAGCATTTAAGTTTCTAGCTACCGTTGCAATAGACTCTATTAGAACTTTAGACTTTGAACTCGTTAAGATTGATTCAGTTAAGGAGCCATCTATTTTAATATAATCTATATCGAATTTAAAAATAGTATCATAGTTTGAATAGCCTACACCAAAGTCATCTAGAGCTATTTTAACACCACTGCTATGCAGTTGCATAAAGAACTCATTTACCTCTAGTTCGTTTAGTATCGCCTCATGTTCAAGTAGTTCAAATGTACATCGAGAAGAGACTTCTGGATACTCTTTAATCAGAGCTAATATAAATGATTTTGTATTATCATTGACAATATCAGCAAAAGAGAGGTTTACAGAAAATTCAAAACATTTATCTTTAAAAAATTCAAAACTATTTTTTATTATAAGTTTAGTTACCTCAGGATAGATGTACATCTCTTTTAAAATTTCTAAAAAATCAATAGGTTCTAAAATATTTGAATGAATATCTTTCACCCTCATAAGCACTTCGTACTTTGTTATTTCACCACTCCTTATATCCATAATAGGCTGGTAATAAGTTAAAATTCTATTGTCTAAAAAAGCTAAACGAAGTTGTTGGGAAAGGGTTATTTCATTTGCATATTTACTAAATACTCTCTCTTCTATATCATTAACATCGACAATATCACCATAATGATTTTTAGACATCATAAGCCCATATTCACAATGTTCTAAAACATGTTCAGTGACATCTGCTACACTTCCATAGAAAGATAATAGTACACTGTTTTCATAAACTTTAAACTCATGTTCATGAAGTATCTTTTTAATCTCACTAATTACTGAGGTTTTATACGTAGTTTCAAATATTGCAGCAAATTCGTCTCCGTATATGCGGTATACGGTTTTAATATTAGCTATTGAGTCAACTATTTCAGCAATCTCTTTAATAATTTTATCACCTATATCATACCCATAAAGAAGATTTATCTTACTAAACTCTTTTATATTAAACATTAAAATTGATTTTTTTACTTTTTCATTTTGTAAATCTAGTTTAAGCTGAAAGTAATTTGCTTTTTTTGTTACTGGATCTTGAAATATAGAGACAACACGACGTGAAAAATATATATTCATAATCGTATCTCTTATCTGGTACGAAGAAGAGAGTATATCAGTATAAAGAAGTAAAAAATATGCATAATCATGTTTATGATACATTCTAATGGCACTCTGAGCCATGGAGTGTAAATTTTTATGTCTCTCATAAAGTTGCGGTGGGATAGGATCTTCCTCCTCTTCTAACCACTTTCCTACATAACATTTTGTATAATCCAACTCAAAATAGCTAGGTTTACCTATAATATTACAGATAAAACTTTTCATCCATTTCATATGAGCATTAATTAACTCTTGCTTAGACTCAATAGAGAAAGATATTTTTTTGGAGAGTTCAATATCTATTAGATGATTATCATCCTCTAGCTTTTTTCTTAAGTAAGCTTCGGCAATTCGATTTTTAATCTCATGTCTATTAAGGTCATGTTTATAGTATCTAAAGAACTCATCTATATACTCACTTACTATTACATAAGGGACACTCGCCCCATGTAGCTTTTCAGCAAGCATTGCATATAAATGAGGATTATCACTATCTTTGAGTAGGTACTCCCACTCTTGATGGACACCTTCACCCAACAAGACTGCCTCCCAAGCATAAAAATAATTTGACTCTTGTATTATTTTTATTGTTTGAGAAACTGTATACATAAACAAACCTTTAAAATTTCGATAAATAATTATACCTAATTTCTATAGTGTTTAAAATCCTCTTTAGCAATTTTACGGGCAGCAGAAAAGTTCATTATCTTTCCCCCATACTCAGTTTGAAATTTTTTAGCCTCTATAATATTCTTAAATGCATACTTACTTTTCCTACTCATAGTGCCATGTTTAGAACTTCCTACAACATAATATGCATCACCAACGGGAATAAGTTTTAAAGAAGAAATATCTACAACATTTGGATTTTTAAGTGCTATACCTTCTCCTAGGTGCTCTTCTAAACAGTGCATAGAACAGTATTGATAGTGTTTTCCTTGATACTCAGCTGTATGAGATGTTTTATAAAAACGAACTAGGTTCATTCCGCAACGAGCACATGACTCTTTATTCGAACCTACTTGAACAAGTATCGCATCTTTTTTATCGACCATCTGAAATGGTTTATGTGTCATACTCATATTTTGTGATGAAGCACATCCAAACATCATCATGAGTAATATCAAAGTACTTAAAGTTTTAATCATAACATTTCCCTTTGTTTTGTAAAATATTACCCTTTGTTTGTTTCATAAGTGTTAAATAGACTATAATATTACTTCAAAGGGAATATAAAACTACTAAATGGATTTAAATGAAAGAAAAAATCATACATTATGCAAAAGAGATACTTATATTTTTTGTAATCATGACAGTTTTTGCCAATGTACTAAGTTTATATAAGAGTAGTAATTTAAATAAGCTACCTTTCAATTTAGTAAATATTACACTTCTTGATGGTAGCAAATACACTCTAAACAAAGATAAGGCCATACTAGTTCATTTTTGGGCCACATGGTGTCCTACATGTAAGGTTGAGGCTTCCAATATAGACACAATTGCAGATAAGTACCAAGTCATAACAGTTGCCATAAAGTCAGGTTCAAACTTAGAAATAAGTCAATTTATGAAAGAGCATGAACTCGACTTTAAAGTTTTAAATGATGATAAAGGTTTTATAGCAAACAAATTTAATATAGCAGCTTATCCTACAACATTTATCTATAACAAAAATAGAGAGTTAGTTTTTAGTGAAGTTGGTTACACAAGCACTTGGGGTTTATGGCTTAGGATGTGGTGGAGTGAGCTATGAGCCAAAACCACCTAAAATATCATCAGATACATCGTCTATCTTTACCTTTTTATGATTTGCAAGAAAATGCGCTAAATCCTGCATATTTTGTTCATTTAACTTTTGTATAAATTGAGCCATCATCTGCTGAGAAACACTCAAAACATTCCCTGATTTAAAATCACGTAATTTTTGCAAGAGATACTCCTCTTTTTTATTAGCAAGTCGTGGGTATGTTGTACTCCCTTCAGCTGCTGCACCATGACAACTTGTACAGGCTTTAGCAAAAAAGATTGTTTCTCCTCTATTGTATGAAGCATCTGCACACAATCTGCTCAACAGTAGTAATATAAAAATAATATATTTCAATTTAACGAACCTTTTTGTATAATTATACAAAAAAGTTGGGAATATTGCATCATTTTGAGTTTGAACATTTCTATCTATTTCTTTTACTCTTACTTATTATCTGTATTTATAAATGTCCCCATGTCATTAGAACTCTTCTTTTCCCTCATTTACAGCTTTTTACAAAATTCACAAATTATATAAATAGAGAAAAACTTCTCTACTCTTTTATATTTGCACTCCTAGTCACAGCACTTGCCTCACCAATAAGCTATGACTCAAAAATCTCAAATCATAGAAAAGGTCGTGATCTAATCTTTGCTCTTGATACAAGTGGTAGTATGGGAGAGAGTGGCTACTCGGTAGAACAGAAAACTAAAGGTAAATTTGAACTACTAAAAGACTTAATTGAGGAGTTCATAACACACCGGTTTGATGATAATGTCGGTGTGTCAGTTTTTGGTTCTTTTGCATTTTCAAGTGTCCCTTTAACGTACGATATGCAAGCTGTATCTTTTTTACTTAACTTTATAGAAGTAGGTATTGCAGGGGAAAATACTGCCATTGGCGATGGATTAACAGAAGCTATAGCACTTCTTGATAAAGGCAAAGCAAAAAGTAAAGTAATTATTTTAGTAACAGATGGGTATCAAAATAGTGGAGAGATATCTATAGGAGATGCTGTTGAAGTTGCCAAGAAACGAAATATCAAAATATATACTATTGGTATTGGGAAAAAAAGCGAATACGATAGTAAACTTTTAGAAAAAATTGCAAGGGATACTCAAGCAAAAATGTTTGAAGCAAAAGATTCAGAAGCACTAAAAGTTGTCTACAAAACACTTAATACTTTAGAAAAAAGTCCCATACGTTCTCAAAACTATCTTAATAAACAGATGCTATTTTTCTATCCTCTTGGGATAGCAGTGCTCTTGCTTATCTATCTACTTATGAAAAAAAGAGAACTCTGATGTCTTTTTTAAATTTCTGGGCAATTTTAGCATTAATTCCCCTCTATCTCATATATAAACAGCAGATACAACATTCTGATTCAAGGAGTATTAAACTGCTTTTTTTCAGTCTTGTATTTATGATTCTAGCAATTGCAAGACCAGCACTACAGAACAGTTTACAAGAGCAAAAATTTTCTTCTCAAGACTTTATTATTGCACTTGATGCCTCTTACTCCATGCAAGCAGATGACCTTAAGCCTACTCGCTATATAGCTTCAAAAAAAGCAATACAAAAACTACTTAGTATGCATCCAAAAGATCGATTTACCCTCTTTATTTTTACATCTAATGCACTTCTAATTTCTCCTCCTACTACAGATACTGGCTTGAGTATGATAGCTCTTAATAGTATTCACCCTGAGTATATTCTCACCAAAAGTACCAATATTACTAAACTTTTTAAAACTGTTTCAAAACTCCCAATTGGGGTTAAAAAACTCATTATTTTTAGTGATGGAGGTGATGAGCATAATCTTCAAGAAATTCATAAGATTACAAAAAATAGTAATATCAAACCTTTTCTTGTAGCTACAGCAACACAAAAAGGTGCAGCTCTAAAAAAAGATGCTCATTTTATTAAAGATGCTCATGCATCACTAGTTATCTCTAAAATAAATCCCTCTTTTAAAGAGTTGGCAAATATTACAGATGGAAAATATTATGAATTGCATTCTCTTGATATTATAGACACCTTAAGTGCTGACTTGGAGGAGGATTCAAAAACAGAGACAAATATAAAAGTAAAAACATACAAAGAACTTTTTTATGTTCCTCTTACTATTGCACTAGTTCTCTTTTTTTTAGCTGTAACAAAATTTGGTATGCTTTTTAGTATATTCACTCTTTTAGTTATTTCTCATACTGATTCAAATGCTTCTATATTTGATTTTTATCATCTTCACAAAGCAGAGCAATTTACTCAAGCAAAACACTATAAAAAGGCAATTACCGAGTATAAAAATATGACTCCTTCTGTTGAGAGTTACTATAATATTGCTACACTCTACTATAAACTAGGAGAGAATAGAGATGCACTAAAATTTTATACTCAAATTCAAACAACAAATCCAAAGATAAAACAATCTATACTTTACAATATGGCAAACTGCTCAGTAAAAATAAAAAAGTATGAACGTGCAAAGCGATTTTACAGACAGGCTTTAGCCTTTGGAGAAGATAATGATGCACTATTTAACCTCTTTCTTTTAAAAAAATTACACCCTAAAAAGGTGAAAGATGTTTTAGCTATGATGCCAAAACAGCAAACCTTTAAGGAAGCAAAAAATCATCAAAAAACTTCTAAAGAGGAAAAAAATTCAAACAACTCCTCAGCTCTTTCTGGGTCAAACCAAGAATCCCATGAGAGTAGTCATGGTGCTGGTTCACAAAAAAAGAAGAGATACAAAGCACTCAAGCACAACCAAACAAAAAATGAAAGCACTAAGTATAAACTTGGTTACAAAGCCTATGAACAAATCAATAAAGGATACTCTAATGAAAAAGAACCTTGGTAATATTATTCTCCTTATACTTTTTATGCAAACTCTTCTTTTTTCAGATACATTAGCAACGTATAGACTCTCTGCAAATAAATATGAAGCGATGGTAAAAGAGCCTATAACTATTACATTTGAAGTACAACAAAAAGATACTACAGATAATATGTTCTTTTTAATGGCACCATTAAATAGTCCCGACTATGAGATAAAACTTTTAAAATCTATCAATGATGATACAAAAGAGCACCATGCAAAAGCATCTATTACTTATCTTCTTTTTCCACTAAAAGAAAAAAAAATAGTGGTAAAGTTTAACTTTACTATTCAAACAGCGAGCAATCAAGCTCTCACACAAAGTTATGTAGATGACCATGATGGGGGTAAAGCAATTCAGAAAGTAAATCATCCTATAGAACTCAGACCACTTACTATTGATGTTAAAAAGTCACCAAGCAATATAGATTTATATGGAGATTTTACACTCCAAACACAAATCGATAAACACTCTGTATCACCCTATGAAGATGTAAATATTCTCTATACACTCCAAGGTGAGGGCTATAAAAATCAAAGAGTCTCTCTCTTAAACAAGAGACCAAGTGTAACACTATTTAAAGATATTCACAATGAATACACCACTCTCACAAAAAATGGCTATAAAACAAAAAGAATCTATACCTATGCATTAAGTTCTACACAAAAATTTGAAGTTCCAGCCTTACATCTGCAGGCCTACTCTTTCACTAAACAGAAAATCTATAATCTTGATGCCCCTTCTTTTAAAATTAATGTCAAAGCTATAGATCCAAAAACACTCCTAGATAAAAAAGATGCTCCCTTCACTGCAAGATTTTTCTCAGCAGAAAGACTCAAAATATATTTTATATATACAATGATTTTTATCTTTGGCTTTTTAAGTGCTAAATTATTGAATATGAATTTTAAACAGAGTAGAAAAAAAGATAGTTTTACAGATATAAAAGAGTCTAAAAACCCACAACAGTTAATTTTAGTACTTTTAAATCATTACAATAATAGGGATTCTATAAGTTTTGTTGAAGAACTTGAAAAGATTGCATATAATAAATCTTCTCAAAGTTTCTATGAAGTAAAAAAAGAGATTTTAAAAGTTTTTTCTAAGTAAAAAACTCAACATATACTTTATCTAAATACTGTTTTGATTTTTCAACCTTCTCTATTTTTCTATCAAAACTCTCTTTTGTTGAAGGATATTTAATTGCATACTCTTTGTAGAGTTCACATTTTCTATCCATTAAGTCACCAAAGAGAGCAATAACTTTTTGCATATCATTTGGATCCGCAATCCACTGCATAAAATTTTTGAACATTCTCTCACGAACATCTATGGCGAAAGATTCATCTACACCAAGTGCCATCTTTTTAAGATCCCATCTTGAAAAATAAACACCACTTTTTACAGGAGGCATTATCTCAGCATAGATTGCTTTTAAATAATCTGGATAATCTTCATCTTCTCGCTCCAAGTCGCAAGAACTATCTGAACACTGTTCAAAAACCTGTTCTTTCATCTCTTCAAATTCGTTACGAAATTTACTTACATCATTTTTATTCATCTCTTAATCCTTTACTATTCGTTCAAATATAATTTTACTTAACTCTTCTTGGGAAGATACATCATTTTTCTCTAGTAAAAAACCTTTAAGTTTTTCACCCTCTTTTAGAATAAAGTCACATCTATTGTAAACCTCTACGATTTCATCTTTAAAATCAAGTAGATCTAGTACCATTTCTTGAAACTCTTTCTCTATATAGGCACCTGATACATGAGATTTCTTCATATTTGAAACTGTAAAATAAAAATCATCTTCCCTAATATTCATTGGGATTATCATTGCATCTGCAGATTCACTTTTAATAAGTCTATTAATCATAGAAAAAAGATGACTTGTCCCTGCTTTTTCACCAATAAGACCAAAGAGTTTTGTCTCTTTAGAAATAACATTGTCTGCATTCATGGTTTCTATTGACTTTATTGTTTCACTCATTTAATTCCCCATAGTTCATGTGCTTCTTCCTCTTCTATACGACATCTTGTGCACATAACTTCACCACCTCTATAGACAAAAGGCATAGCACATTCATCACATCTTTTGACACTGAACTTAACAAGTGTCTCTGTTTCTGGCTCAAATAGTTCTTTAAGCGCAAATATTGGCTTAAGTGTTAGTGATTTTGGCTCACAAACATCATGACAACTCGCACATTTAATACAAGAAAAAGCATCAAAGTTAATAAATCCATCA
>Ga0256826_1001553_pt1 | contig 14275 bp, 12 predicted proteins | sample CV79metaG_FD_185975 | JGI IMG/M metagenome (GOLD analysis project Ga0256826, IMG submission 185975) | Hydrothermal vent microbial communities from East Pacific Rise, Pacific Ocean - CV79 | ecosystem: Environmental > Aquatic > Marine > Hydrothermal vents | place: Pacific Ocean: East Pacific Rise...
TTATTATTGTTCCTATTTTAGTCCCTATTATGGATGCTTTTGGCATAGACCCTATCTGGTTTGCAGTGCTTATAGCACTGAACCTGCAAGCCTCATTTTTAACTCCACCCTTTGGACTCTCACTCTTTTTCCTCAAAGGTGCAGCGGGTGATACAATTAAAACGATAGAGATTTATAAAGGGATAATTCCTTTTATACTTTTACAACTTTTAGGGCTTGGTTTAGTCATACTTTTTCCAGACCTAGTATTTGCATTTTTATAACTCTCTGTTTAAATTGATAAACTATGAAAATATTAACTTATCTAGGAGTATAATATATTTATAACAAGAGATAGAAGTCTATTAAAAAATAAGGATAAAAAATGAGTTCACATAAACATGTAGAGATGATTCGCGAATCAATTAAAAAAACAACTAAGTTAGATGAGTCACAAAAAAGTGAGAGTATGAAAAGGGTAGAAGAATGGGTTTTAGAAGATAAAGCCTTTGGGTTACTCAAAGAAGAACTTATAAAAGTAAGTGTCTTTTTTGAAGAGATTTTTTCTGAGTTAGGGATTAAGTAGTTTAAACCACTTAATCTCTTTACTGTATAGTAAATTCAACTACACTAAATATTTTAAAAATTGTGAGAATAACGGTTACTTTAGTACTCTAGAGATTAAATGCTTTTTTTTGTGTTCATTACTCCTCTTGTAGTTTTTCTAAATTTTTATACCGTTTAAAAATTTCTTTTGCATGATATGAGGCTGTTTCTAAAAATACCTTTGCATCATCTGGATTCATTTTCTCAACCATTTTAAATCTTGATTCATTGTACATATACTCTTTGACATCAAGTTTTGGTTCTTTGTAGTCTAGTTTCATCGGATTTTTACCCTCTTTTGCTAGTTCCGGGTTATATCTCATTAGTGGCCAAAGTCCACACTCTACTGCTTTTTTCTGCTGTTTCATTCCGTAACGTAAATCATAACCATGAGCTATACAGTGAGAGTATGCAATGATAATTGAAACACCCTCATAAGCTTCTGCTTCAACAAAGGCTTTGAGTGTTTGTGTGTCATTAGCTCCCATGGCAACACGTGCTACATAGACATCACCATAAGATGCTGCCATCATCGCTAAATCTTTAGGGATTTGAGCTTTGCCTCCTGCTGCAAATTTAGCAACAGCACCAGTTGGGGTAGCCTTACTCTGTTGACCACCTGTGTTGGAGTATACCTGTGTGTCGAGTACTAAAATATTGACATTTTTACCACTTGCTAAAACATGGTCGACACCTCCATACCCGATATCATATGCCCAACCATCTCCACCAATTATCCAAACTGATTTTTTCACAAGGTAGTCACTTAACTCTAAAAGTGTTTTTGCCTCTTGTGTTTTTAACTCTTTGAGAGCAGTTTTAAGTTGTGAAACTCGCTCTCTGTGTACAAAAATCTCTTCTTCGTTTATCTGTGTTGCATTTAAAAGAGTCTCTACTAAGTGAGGCTCTAGTTCTCCTTTAAGTTTACTAAGTAGCTCTTTAGCTTCATCGTTTTTCTTATCGATTGTGAGGCGAAAACCAAGTCCAAATTCTGCATTATCTTCAAAAAGAGAGTTTGACCATGCAGGTCCTTTTCCCTCTGCATTTTTACTCCATGGTGTAGTAGGAAGGTTTCCACCATAGATAGAGCTACATCCTGTAGCATTTGCAACAACCATTCTATCGCCAAAAAGCTGAGTTGCTAATTTTATATATGGTGTCTCACCACAACCCGGACAGGCACCACTAAACTCAAAAAGTGGTTCAAGTATTTGAGCCTCTTTCACTTTTGTATGGTCAAGTTTTGCTCTATCATATTGTGGCAGTTCTAAAAAGTAGTCCCAGTTTTTTATGCCATCTTCTAAAAGAGCATCTTTTGGAGTCATATTTATAGCTTTGAGTTCAGGATTCTCTTTATTTACAGCTGGACACTCCTCTACACACAGAGCACATCCTGTACAATCTTCTATAGCTACACTTATAATAAAACTCTCATCATGAAACTTTTTACCCTTAGCTTCTTTTACTTCTAAGTTTTCTGGTTTATTTTCTAAGAGTGTATTGTCTACTATTTTGGAGCGAATCACACTATGAGGACAGACACTCACACACTTGTTACACTCTATACAGATAGAGGAGTCCCAAAGAGGTACTTCAAGTGCGATATTTCTTTTCTCATATTTTGTTGTACCACTCTCCCATGTCCCATCTGCTGGAATAGCACTTACGGGAAGCTCATCACCTCGACCCTCTATGAGATGTGAAGTGACACTGGCTACAAATTGACTAAAATTACCTTTTATTGGAGGAGTAAGCTCCCTTGTACTAGTTACTTCTTTCGGGACACATACCTCTTGAAGGTATTCTAATGCCATATCAACAGCCATAAAGTTCTGCTTGCCAAGAAGTTCACTTTTTTTGCCATAACTCTTTTCTATATGCTCTTTTATCTCTTGTATTGCTCTGTCTTGTGGTAAAATTCCTGAAATATAGAAGAAGCAAGTCTGCATAATAGTATTGATTCGTCGCCCCATACTAGACTCTTTAGCAACTCTATAAGCATCAACAATATAGAACTTGATTCTTTTTTGAATAATCTCCTCTTGTATATGTCGGGGGAGATGGTTCCATGTATGCTCTTTATCAAAGGGGGAGTTAAGAAGAAAGGTAGCACCCTCTTTAGCATGAGAGAGAATATCAAATTTTTCCATAAAAACACTCTGATGACAGGCTACAAAATCAGCTTTTTGTATGAGATAAGTTGCACGAATCTTCTTCTTCCCAAAACGAAGATGAGAGACAGTCATAGAGCCAGATTTTTTAGAATCATAGACAAAATAACCCTGTGCAAAATTATCTGTATGTTCGCCAATAATTTTAATACTATTTTTATTTGCACCAACTGTTCCATCTGAGCCGAGACCAAAAAAGATGGACTCAACCATATTGTTGTGTGTAAGGGTAAAACTCTCATCATAATCAAGAGAAGTATGTGTTACATCGTCGTTAATCCCAATAGTAAAGTGTCTTTTTGGTTTCTCTTTTTGAATCTCTTCAAAAATTGTTTTTATCATAGCGGGAGTAAATTCTTTAGAGGAAAGACCATATCTTCCCCCTATAATATGTGGCATATGAAATCCCAACTCTTTACTATCATTGAGTTCAGTTAAACTTGCAACTACATCAAGGTAGAGGGGCTCACCTAAAGAACCGGGCTCTTTTGTTCTATCGAGTACGGCAATAGATTTTACAGTTTTTGGAAGGACTTGAAGGAGGTGTTTTGGAGAAAAAGGGCGGTAGAGTCGTACTTTTACAACACCAACGCTCTCATTTTTGCTAAGAAGATACTCTACACTCTCATGAACAGCCTCAGCACCTGATGCCATAATTATAATAATATATTTTGCATCTTCAGCTCCCACATACTCAAACGGTCTGTATGCTCTACCCGTAAGCTTCTCAAATTTTTGCATTACATCCATGACAATATCAGCAGTTTTATCGTAGTAGCTGTTAACACTCTCTCTTCCTTGGAAATAGACATCAGGATTTTGTGAAGTTCCTCTTATAAAAGGATGGTCAGGAGAGAGAGCTCTCTGTCTATGCTCACTTACTAGCTCGAAATCTACCATCTCTATGAGTGTTTTATCTTGAAGAAGTTCTATTTTATTAATTTCATGAGAGGTTCTAAAGCCATCAAAAAAGTGTAAAAAAGGTATGCGAGATTGAAGAGTTGCCACTTGTGCTATGAGGGCAAAATCATGAGCTTCTTGCACACTTGATGAAGCGAGAAATGCAAAACCACTCTGTCTTACTGCCATAACATCACTATGATCTCCAAATATAGAGAGGGCTTGAGTAGCAAGAGAACGTGCAGCCACATGAAAGACAGTAGGAGTAAGTTCTCCTGCAATTTTATACATATTTGGGAGCATTAGAAGTAATCCTTGAGAGGCTGTAAACGTGGTTGTTAAAGCTCCTGTTTGTAAAGCTCCATGTACAGCCCCACTTGCACCTCCCTCACTCTGCATCTCCATTATTTCGGGAATAGTATCGAAGATATTCTTTTCTTTATGAAGAGCATAGATATCACTATGTTCAGCCATTGGAGAGGCTGGAGTGATAGGGTAAATAGCTATAACTTCATTCAGTTTGTAAGCAACTCTAGCGACAGCTTCATTTGCATCAAGTGTTATAAATTTCTTCATTATAAAATACCTCTCTGTTAGATTTATTTGTAAATAGCATAGCACATATATTTTTAGAAGTAACTATATTTATAATATTATGCTACTATTAACTAAATAGTTAGTTAATACATTTAGTGGTCGGAGTAATATGATGAAAAATTTACAAGAAAAGTATAACTTAGTAGTTCTTGGAGCTGGTCCTGCTGGAACTCCAGTTGCAATAGAATATGCAAAACTAAATCCTCAAAAAAGTATAGCACTGATAGATGTTTTAGGTGAGCTTGGTGGAGAGTGTCTGTTTCAAGGATGTATTCCATCAAAAATAATGCAAGCTAGTGCTAAGCATATAAAAGAGATTAAAAATTTAGAAGAGTTTGGTATTTCCCTAGAAAACAAACATTATAAACTTGTTTGGGAAAAAATTAAAAAGAGAAAAGATGAGATATTAGCTAAACGTACAGCTGCAGCTAAAGAGCTTGCTAAAGGCATTGGAAATATAAACATCATAAAAGGCTTTGCACATTTTGAGACATCATCGAGTGTTGAAGTATTTTTTGAAGATGGTACTTCACAAACAATTTTATTTGAAAAGGCACTAATCGCCACTGGTTCTAAAGCAAATCTTGCCATTTATGAGGGGAATGCTGTTGATGAAGTAATGACAAATGATAAGTTCTTTAAGGATATGGAGCTACCGATAAGTCTAAGTATTATTGGAAGTGGGGCAATTGCAATAGAGTTCACACAGATACTTGCAGATTTAGGTGTAAAAATAAATCTTTTTGTACGAGGGGCTAGAATTCTTAAAAATATAGATGTCGAAGCCTCTGAGTATCTTTTAGAAAAACTGCAAAATCATCCAAATATTCATCTTTTACTTGAGGCTACAGTGAAAGCTATAAATTATAAAGAGGATAGGTTAGAGATAACTTATCTACAAGAGTCTCAAGAAAAAACTCTTCAGTGCGAAAAAGTTTTAAGTGCTATAGGTCGTAAACCAAATATTGAAAACTTAAAATTAGAGAGTGCTAATGTGAAATTTAATAAAAATGGAGTGACTACAACAAGGGCTCTTCAAACGACGAATAAAAACATCTTTGCCAATGGTGATGTAGTTGAAAGCTTTCCAAAATTTGCACACACAGCACAGTACGGAGCTCATTTAGTGGCACAGAATCTCTTTTTAGAGCATAGCTTTTTTAAACCAGATTTTAGTAAAAACTCATGGGTACTCTTTAGTATGCCTAATTTTGCAGCAGCTGGAATCTCTGAAGTAGAGGCAAAAAAGAGAGACTTAGAAATAATTGTGGATAAGTTTGAATTCAATACAGAAGCAAAATCACAGATAGAGAGTGAGGATTTTGGGTACTTGAAGTTTATCGTAGAGAAAAAATCACTTCATATAATTGGTATTTCAATTTTTCATAATGAAGCGAACACACTTGGTGGTGAAGCGGCTTTGATAGTTGCTCAAAAGTTGACTCTCAAAGATCTTATAGATACTATTCATCCTCATCCAACCATAAGTGAAGCCTTTGTTATGCTTGCAAAAAATATGATGGGTAAAATTATGTTACAGAAACTCAAAAATCCTCTTATTCAAACATTGCTAAAAATTGAGAGATGGATTTAAAATAGAGACAATGTGATACAATTCACTAAACAGTTAGTTGTTTTTTAAATAGGAAGAATGAATGGCAAAGCAAAAAAGAGATGCAAAAGCTACAAAAGTAAAAATTTTAATTAATGCACGAACACTCTTTGCTAAGCAAGGATTTGATGCTACTACTGTAGATGATATAGCGGCAGAGAGTGGAGTAAATAAGGCTCTCATTTATTACTACTTTAAAAATAAGTCTGGGCTCTATATAGAGGTTGTGAGTGGACTCTTTGATACTATATACGAAGAGGTTAAAGAAGAAGGCAAAAGCTGTGCTACTGTTGTAGATGAGCTGGAAGTTTTTATCAGTTCCTATTCAAATTATGCTTATAAAAACCCTTACTTTCCTGCGCTGTTACTCAGAGAGTTAAGTGATAGTGGTGCACATGTTCCTGAGATGATGTTTACAAGTATGCGAAGAGTTTTCTCTCTGTTGAGTGATATCTTACAAAGAGGGGAGTCTCAAAAAGTTTTTACTCCATCGATTGCTATGGTTGTTCACTTTATGATTATAGGAAGTATAAATTTGATGATAACAACACAGCCATTACGTAAAAAAGCGATAGCACTTGATAAAAATATAGATACATGTAGCGGTTGCTTGGTAGATGAAGTGTCAGCCTATGTATTTGAGAGTATTAAAAAATCTTTAGAGGTACGCTAGGTAAAGTTTTTGCTTAGTTCATATGTTGTGGTGACTCAGTGTAGTTGAAGAAAATAATTATAACAAGAGGGTGTTATTTAGTATCTCTGCTATAATTAGTTTTTTTAGAAGCTGTAAGGAGTCTTTATATGGAAGATATTTTGTATGCCCCCTGGCGAGATGAGTATGTAACGAACAAAAAAATAGAGGGGTGTGTTTTTTGTCATATTAGCAAAAATGATGAAGAGAATTTGCATATACTCTACAAAGATGAGCACTGCTTTATAGTGATGAACAAATACCCTTACACTCCTGGACACTTTATGATTATTCCCCATTTTCATACAGATAAACTTGAAGATTTAGACCCTGCAACGTGGTTGCACATGTCCGCATTAGCCCAAAAGGGTGTAAAACTCTTAAAAGAGGGTTTAAGTGCTCAGGGTGTGAACATTGGGATGAACCTTGGTCGAGCAGGTGGAGCAGGGATAGCAGAACATATACATATGCACCTTGTACCACGTTGGGAGCGAGATACGAATTTTATTACATCTATCGCCGACACTCGTGTCTACTCAACAGACTTTGAGAAGATATACAGAAAAATCAAAAGCTTAGTTCCTGAGTACCTTGGTGATTCTTAGAGTTCTTTTAACCATATTTATACTCTTTAGCTCACTTTTGGGCAAGGGCTACCCTAAAACTTTCTCACAGCTTGGCTCTCCTCTTTTTAGTTCCCTTAAAACTCTGTATCAATACTCTACTATTGAGAGTCTCAACGTGGTTATAACAAAGTTTGATAAAAGCTGTAATGTAGCTTTAAAACATGGAATCCAAGTAGATAAAACTATAGAGAAAAAAGCTGTAGGTAAGTATCTTTTAGAGTTAAGAATACTTCAAAAAGAGTATGATTACTTAGTGCACCTCATAAATGAAAAAATTTTACAAGCCATAAAAAATGATGATATTAAACTCTTTTTACAACTGACAAATTATGAGCTTGAGGGAGTGTTGAAAAACTCAAATCTTAAAAACAGTGCATTGGAATTTTACAGTGAAAACTGCGATACCCACAGGAGCCTCTACCTAGAAAAGATTATAAAAGAAGAGAAACTTATTGCACAGACTAGCCGAGAGTTTTATGAGCAGTCTATAAAGGACTCTTACAACTCCAAAAGTAAGAAAGGAGATCCTAAGAAAAAAGTTTTTATGAGTGCAATTGAGCAGGGAGATATAATTTATGTTTCTTTAGAAAATAGAAATTTTTATGATGTAACTGTAAGGGTGAAATCAAAATATAAAAATCTCATACAACTTAAAGATGAAGAGGATACCGTCGTTGTAAAAGCAAAATCAACACTAAAGTATGCAGAGCTAAAATTAGGTAATGGTGCAAACTCTTATAGATACTCTTACCGGTGGATAATTGGCAATAAAGATGCAGTGCATGATGATGCTTACCTCTACCGACTTCCCTATGCAAAAGGGGAGTCACATCAAGTAAGTCAAGGATTTAATGGTGCTTACACACATAATGGTCGCTCTCAATATGCAGTAGATTTTGCTATGAAAGAGGGGACAAAAATCTATGCAGCTCGTGGAGGAGTGGTTGTCAAAATAAAATCAAACTCCAATAGAGGTGGTAACTCAAAGAAGTTTAGAAGTTCTGGAAATTATGTGACTATTGCTCACTCTGATGGAACACTCGCAACATACTACCACTTAAAACAGGGAGGTGTAGCAGTAAAAGTAGGGCAAAAAGTGCAACGTGGTTCACACATAGCATACTCTGGAAATACTGGTTACACTAGTGGCCCACATCTTCATTTTGCAGTTTTTAAAGCGATGAGTGCCAATCAAACCCATACCGTTGCAATTAAATTTATATCAGCAGGTGGAATAATTACAAAACCTAAAAAAGGATTTTCTTATAAAGCTAAATAGTAGTTTACTAAAAGAGTAGGAAAATTAAGGGTATATATAAAATAATAAACTTTTTTAAGTTATAAAATGATAATATTGTCTTAAACAGAGTCTTTTAAATATAAGGTTATATTATGAACAATATTTCTATCAGTAAAAAAATCCATATACCGTTAGTCTTTTCACTTCTCATTGGTTTTGCTATTATTATCGTTAATTATGTCTATTCCATAAAAGAGATGAAGAGAGATGTTTATAAAACTGAAACAAAATCACTAAACCTCGTCTATACTGAAGCACTTCAAGGGAAGCAGAGTATAGGACTTACTAATGCAATAAATATCTCTAAAAATTATGATGTAGTAAGAGCTTTAAAAGAGAATGATAGAAATATAGCTATAAGAGGTCTTACTTCAATCTCTAAACTTTTTAGAGACAATACAAATTATAAAAATATTAAAATACATGTACATGATGCAGATGTACATAGTTTTTTAAGAGCTTGGAAACCTACTAAATTTGGGGATGATTTAAATGGTTTTAGAAAAACAATTGTAAATGTTAAAGCTACACAAAAACCATTAGTGGCCATAGAACTTGGTCGTGCAGGATTAGTTTTACGTGGTGTTGCCCCAATTATGGATGATGGAGAGTATTTAGGCTCAGTTGAGTTTATGCAAGGTTTAAACTCTATTGTCAAAAATGCTAAAAAAATATATGGCTTTGAGATGGTTATTGTAATGAAAAATGAGTACTTAAAAGTTGCTACTTTAATGGCTGATTCTCCTAAAATTGGAGGGTATACATTAGCAGTCAAAGAGAGTGTTGTAAATAAAGATTTCTTTAACGATTTAAAAAATATTGATATATCTAATACAGAGGGTTACCAGATAGATAGTAAGTACTTTGTAGTTTCTGAAGCAATTAAAGATTTTTCTGGAAATATTGTGGGTTATGCACTCATTGGAGATAAAATTGAACATGTTGAAAGTATAGTTTCAAAATCGGAAGACTCTCTTATCCGTCAAGTTTACATCATGGCATTTGTTGACCTTTTTATTCTTATATTTTTATTTTTTGTTATTCAAAAAGCTATTATCTCTCCTATAACAAGACTTGATGAAGTGGCGACTGAGTTAGCAAAAGGAGATGCAGATTTATCAAAAAGATTGCCAGTAGTAAGTAAAGATGAGTTAGGGCATGCTAGTGAGAGTTTTAACACATTTATAGATAAGGTTCAAGAGATAGCAGAAGTAGCTAAAAGAGAAGCGAGACATGCAGAGGCTTCTGCAGAAGAAGTTAAAAAGAGTATGAAAAAAAATCATTTAACACTGGCTCTTTCACATGAGATGATAGACGGTGCAATAAATAATGCTAATAACTTAAGAAACAGCATGAAAGAGAATGTTGAGAATGTGAATGGTGTTAATAAGCTAAATGCTGAAACTGCTGATGTTATTGATAAGGTTACCATCTCTACAGATGAAATTATTAACACTATCTCTAATATAACAGAGATGATTGGCGATTCTCGAGTCTCTTCTGAGCAGTTGAATGCTAATGTTGAAGAGATTTTTAGTGTGATTTCTCTTATTAAAGATATTTCAGACCAGACAAATTTACTTGCACTCAATGCTGCCATAGAGGCTGCTCGTGCAGGTGAACATGGACGTGGGTTTGCTGTTGTTGCAGATGAAGTAAGAAAACTGGCAGAACGAACACAAAAGGCGACGAGTGAAGTTGAGGCAAATATAAGTGTACTTAAACAGAATTCTATGAGCATGTCAGAAAATAGTGAAAGAATAGAAGGTCATGCACAAAGTTCACAGAGTAAGCTTGATGAATTTAAAGAGACTCTTTTAGAAATGGTTTCAAATGTAGAACAGATAAAACAAGATAATACTCTTATTGGTCAGGAACTTTTTGCTAATATGGCAAAACTAGATCATATGATTTACAAAAACTATACATACTCTTCAGTTTTTGAAGGAAAAGCAGATACTAAACTTGGTGACCATAATGCTTGTAATTTTGGACAGTGGCAAAAAGGTGAGGGGAATAAACAGTTTGGAAAAAATAGTTCATTTAATGCAATGTCTACACCGCATGATAAAGTACATTCAAATATAGCTATTGTTATGAAATCTCTTGAAAATAAAAAGACAATAGATACTGAAACGATTATAGAACTTTTTAAAGATACAGAAAAATCTTCTACTGAGTTATTTAACTATTTAGATAGCATGGTAAAATCATAATGGAGAAGAGGGGTATCTTAAGTGTTTTACTTGAGTTTAGTATGTTCCCCACTTCAGATGAGTGTAGAGATGGTTCTTCTGTCTCTTCGCAAGTTGCAAAAATTGTAGATGCTATAGATAAATCAGGTATACCTTACCAGCTAACACCGATGGGGACTATTATAGAAGCGAAGAGTATGAAAGAGGCTCTTAATGTAATAGAACTTGCTTATGAGCAGTTGAGTGACTGTGAGAGAGTTTATTCATCATTAAAGTTTGATATAAGAAAAAATTGTGAAAATAGACTCAAAACAAAGATAGAGTCTGTTGAAAAAGTGTTAAATAGAGAAGTGAATCACTAATCTTTTTTAGATTTTAAAGTGAAGTAAAATATAGCCGCAATTACTACAAAAATAGCCATTCTTATTGTTAATGTTACTAGGTCTTGAGTGTCATCCATGAAAATTCTTTAATATTGATTTATTGTAGATGGGGTAGAGGGATTCGAACTCTTAGATATGACTCTTGTCATTCCTCCTCAACCTTCTCCAAACATCGATAAACAAGTCTATCGTAGTATGTCTTATACTTTTCTTACTTTTACAATTATTTGCAATTTTCATAGGTTTTAGTCATAATTGTGGAAACTTTTTGGAAAGGTAAAGTGGCATATGGCATTTAGAAAATTAAGGCAAAAGAAATATAATAGTATTGTAGAATATTTTAATCCAAAATCTGATGATAAAGAAACAAGAGCTTTGTATATTTCATATAGAGATTTAAGTGGAATAGCTGTTAAACAAAAACTCGAAACACTGGATCTTGCAAAAGCTGCTAAAATATTGGCTGATATTAAGCATGATATTGATAGAGATAAAAAATTATTAAATCATGAAGAGATTGCAATAATAAATAGGTCTGCTAAAAATAAGCTAACATTAGATCAAGTTGCCGAGTGGTATTTTGATCAACGAAAAGCTAAAGACAACGCCAATTCTAATATCAAGCATATAAAAATAGGATATCTCCACTCCTTGGCCCTTAGTTAGCAAAAAAAATCACTACCGATAACATTCAGCACCTTCAAGATGAGCTTATTATGTCACCAGCGGAGTTAAAATAGGCAGTATAGAAGCTGCTTAAAAAGTAGTTTTTACAACCCAAAGTTTAAAGAAACAGATTAGTTCTGTTAAAGTCTTATTTCAAAGAAATTGAAAGGAGGCTTATGCTTAAAAAAGGTGAAGTAAAAATGATTCATAAAATACTCAAAGATGGGCTTAGTAAAACTGCTATTGGTCGTAAACTTGGTATTAGTAGAAATACTGTTGCTAAGTATGCCAAACTACCTGAAGGTTATGTACCTGTAATAAAGAGAGAGCCTGTAGATACTACAATAGATCCATATCTTCCAAATATTGCTAGGATGTTAGAAGAAGCACACAAGCTAGGTGTCTCAATTCCAAGTATGTTACTGATGAAAAAGTAGATACTCTCATAAAATGTCATATAAATGTGCCCTGAGCGAAGCGAGGAAATACTCTTGGGGTGCTTTTAGTTACTTTGGTGGTGTTCCAGAAGAAGGTCTATATGATAATATGCGCCCGAGCAAAGCGACAAGTGCCCTTGGGGTGAAGACAGTAATTATAAAACGTAATGTTTATGGCTATGGTAAGCATAAATTTAATGAGCAGTTTCGAGACTTTGCAGAGAAGCATTGTGGAATGAAACTCAAAGTGTGTAAGCCATATCGTGCTCAAACTAAGGGTAAAGTAGAACGGTTTAACCACTATCTGAGATACAGTTTTCACAATATGTTTAAAACAAGATTATCGATGATGGGTTATAAAATGACCTTGGATAATGTAAATGCAGAAGTTATGGATTGGCTAGACTTTACAGCTAACTCGAGAATACATCAAACAACTCTACATAAGCCATTTAATCTGTTGGCAGAAGGCTACCTCTACCGAAGCCTTATCAAGGAATTCACCCAATAAAAGCTACAGCTAAAAGTGTAACACAAGATAGTAAAACTAGTGATAGAATCAGCATACATATACCAACAAGAGACTTACAAAGCTATGATGATTTCATTAATAGTAGCTTATATGTTTCTGCCTGCTTACTCAATAGGAGGTGCTCTGTGGCACTAAATGAGAATATAGAAAACTTCTGTAAAGAGTTGCAATTGCCTATGCTAAATGAGCATCATCATGAGATACTAAAACTTGAAGCAGATAATAGAGCTACTTGTTCTCGTGCAACACTTACTAAATTAGCAGGGTTTCCTACAATTAAAACTCTTGAACAGTTTGATTTCGATTTTACAGTTGGTGTGAATTGTCGTCAAATAGAGGAACTCTCTACTCTAGAGTTTGTAAAACGCAAAGAGAATATTATTCTTCTTGGGCAGTCTGGTGTTGGTAAAACTCATTTAGCTATTGCACTTGCATATCAAGCAGTTCAACAACGTATTAAAGCCAGGTTTGTAACAGTTTCTGATCTAGTGATGCAAATGAGTAATGCAAAAAAAGAGAAAAAATATGACACCTATATACGACAAGCTATATTGGCTCCCTCTCTTTTAGTCATTGATGAGATAGGATACTTTCCTATGAATAAAGAAGATGCTCAGCATTTCTTTCAAGTAATTTCTAGGAGATATGAAAGAGGTGCTACAATTGTTACGTCGAACTTGGTGTTTAGCCAGTGGAGTGGTATATTTGCTAATGATAAAGTTGTTACCACTGCCATACTTGATAGACTACTGCATCACTCTCATGTTATAAATATTTTAGGTGATTCATATAGATTAAAAGAGAAAAAAGAGGAAGGTCTTGTAGATTCAGACTTGTATAAGTTTCAGACTAAAAAATTAGTAAAAGGAGTAAAATAACTCTCGTCGCTTAAGGTTACAATTCGTAATAAAACTTACGAAAAACTGCTGAATTTAACTCCGCTCTTGACAGGTTGGAGTGACTAACCATATATATAGTAGCCATGATTTATACCCTTAAAGAACTTTAATAGAGTCTAAAATCTTTTGAGTATTTTTAGCACTTGTATCTACACCACCATAAATATGACACCCATCCAGTTTCATACCACAAAATTTCGCTATTTGATCATCTATCATACCTTTGAGTCTTCTGTTAGCTCCTGTAAGTGTATAGATAAACTTTGGTGCACCAGTAGTTGTAAGAACTTTAACAGTTTTTGTAGTTAATAAACCTTTTGGTCTCGAGTTTACATACTCAAAAGCAAAACCTTTAGAGAGGTTCCAGTCAAAAAAGTTTTTCATGATTGCAGGAAAACTTCCCCACCAGTATGGAAAAATAAATACAAGTTCATCAGCATTTGTTATCTTCTCTTGGTAATACTTCATACTCTGTGTAGATTCAAGAGCATTTGCATCCTCGTAGTTAAAAAATGGCTGTTGATTCTCATCTCTATATAAATCAAGAATTTCTACTCTGTCACCTCTGTTTTTTCTGTTGTTTTTATATGTATCTGCCATTGCAAAAGAGAAGCTATCTTTTTTTGGATGTGCTACTACGATTAATATATTTTTCATTTTTTGTCCTTTGTTAAGTTGTTT
>Ga0256826_1001554_pt1 | contig 14274 bp, 10 predicted proteins | sample CV79metaG_FD_185975 | JGI IMG/M metagenome (GOLD analysis project Ga0256826, IMG submission 185975) | Hydrothermal vent microbial communities from East Pacific Rise, Pacific Ocean - CV79 | ecosystem: Environmental > Aquatic > Marine > Hydrothermal vents | place: Pacific Ocean: East Pacific Rise...
ATCTACTGAGCTATGTGCACATTGAGAATCATGGTGGTCATGAAGATTGTGTTCATTCTCGTCTAACTCTCTAAGCATAACATTTTTACTCATATCTATAACTTTAGATTTAAAGTTAAAACCTTTTGTCCATGGTTCAAGACCAGCACCACTATAAACTACTAATACACTCTTCTCCAATGCACTCATCAATTTTGGTGTTGGTTCAAAACTGTGTGCATCGACTCCAAAAGGCAAAATATTTACAATCTCAACACTCTCGCCGGCAATATGTTTTGTTATATCATAAAGAGAGAAGGTACTCACTGCTACAATAGGTTTTGATGAAAGTTTCTCTTTATCTTTTTGCATCACAAGCATCTGAAGAATGAAAAGTAATACAATCAAAACAAATATAATATTTCTAAAATTTTTCATAAATATCCAGTTAAATCTTTTCAAAATTATACCCTATTTTGTTGTATTGCCAACCTATAGCAAACTTCAGTATACCAGCGATTAGAAAAAAGTGTAATTGCAAGGCGAAAAGTTGCAGGAGCTACCAGTAGAACCATCACAATAACTACTTCACATCTCACTTACTTATGCTTTACTGGTATACTGAAGTTTGCTATAGGTTGGCAATATATGTTTTTTTAGGTATAATTCGCCACTTTTAAACTCAGGAATTTATAAATGACAACTAGTTTTTTACTTATTACTCAAATCGTTTTAGTAATAATTTTAGTAATAGCGGTACTATTACAAAAAAGCTCAAGCATCGGTCTTGGAGCTTACAGTGGCTCAAATGAGTCTGTATTTGGAGCAAAAGGTCCAAATAGTTTCTTAGCTAAGGCTACTTTTACTATTGGTTTCTTATTTATATTAAATACGATAACACTAGGATATATGTACTCTCAAGCTGCTCAATCTTCAGTGGTAGATGAGCTAGTAGAGAAGACTAATATTGTTGCACCAACAGCAACTGTACCCACAATCGAGACAAATACAACTAAATAATCTCAAAGAAAGGAATCAGATAATGTTAAACGAAATATATGAAAACTGTAACACAAAGATGCAGGGAAGCGTAGAACATATGCTTAGAGACTTCAAAACATTAAGAACTGGAAAAGTACTTATTTCTGTTTTAGACAATGTAAAAATTGATTATTATGGAACACCAACTCCACTTGATCAAATTGGTTCTGTTATAGCATCTGATGCTACAACAATCGTTGTAAATCCTTGGGAAAAAAATCTTTTAAATGATGTTGAAACTGCAATTGCAGCTGCAAATATCGGAGTAAACCCCAATAATGATGGCGATGTGATTAAACTTTTTTTCCCACCAATGACAGTTGAACAACGTCAAGACTCTGTTAAAAAGATGAAAGTAATGGGTGAAAATGCAAAAGTTTCTGTTCGTAATGACAGACGTGATGCTAACGATAAAATCAAGAAACTTGAAAAAGAGAAAGAGATTACTTCCGATGAGTCAAAATCTGCTCAAGATAGTATTCAAAAAACTACAGATAAGTTTTCTATAGAGATTGATAAAATTTTAAAAGACAAAGAAGCGGAAATCTTAAAGGTTTAATGATGGATGTTAAAAAGATTTATATGGATGCTGATGCTCTTTTAGAGGGTCATTTTAAACTAAGTAGTGGAAATCACTCTCAGTTTTATCTTCAATCTGCAAAAGTTTTAGAAGATCCAAAAACTGCAAAACTTTTAGCTGAAGCATTAGCTATACAAATCAGAGAAGCAGGCTTAGAGATAGACACAGTTTGTGCTCCTGCTCTTGGTGGTCTTATCGCTGGTTTTGCACTTGCGACGGCACTTGATGTACGTTTTATTTTTGCTGAAAGAGTTGATGGTGTTATGAATATTCGCCGTGGCTTTGAAGTAGCTAACGGTGAAAGAGTTTTAATGTGTGAAGACATCATTACAACTGGTGGTTCAGCTATGGAAGCAGCAGCCGTTGTTCAAGAACTTGGCGGTAAAATAGTTGGGGCTGCAGCACTTGCAAATCGTGGTTTTTGTAAACGTGAAAACTCTAAGCTTACGACTCAGCCAAACTGTAAACTTCCTCAAGATATTCCATTTTTCGCACTTGCTGATTTTACATTTGAGATGTATGCAGCAGATGCTTGTCCTCTTTGTAAAGATGGTAGTGAAGCTATAAAACCAGGCTCAAGAGGTAACTAGTTAATAGTCCGTAAAATGGACTTGTTCCTTTTACGGACTATCTAGCAGCTCTGGCTTTCCAAAATAGTACCCTTGTGAATAATCAACCCCTAAACTACACAGAACATCATATATCGCTTCATTTTCAACATACTCTGCAACAATTTTTATATTTTGCTCTTTTGCAAAGTTAACCATTGTTTTAACAATAGAGAGAGAGAACTTATCTGTAACTATATTTTTTATAAGTGTTCCATCTAACTTCAAAATATCTGGTTGATACTCTAAGAGGCGCTCAAAACTAGAGTAGCCTGAACCAAAATCATCAATAGCTATACTAACACCAAGAGCCTTAACTTTTGAGATAAAAGACTTTATAACTTCAAAATCTTTGACCTCTTCATCTTCGAGTAACTCCAATACAACTCTATGAGCGGACTCTTTATGTTGCTCCAAAAGAGAGAATATCTTCTGTGATATCTGCTCTTTTTCAATATCTAAGGCAGAGATATTTATAGATATCTCTGCCTCTGTCATATCTAGGGATTTAAATGAGTTATCTAAAACAATAGAAGTGATCTGTGTATAGTACTTTCCTCTTTTAGCAATATTTAAAAAGAAGTAGGGAGAAATTATATTATCATCTTCATCTATGAGTCTTACTAGAGACTCATACTTCTCTATCTTTTTAGTTTTATTGTTGACTATGGGTTGAAAATAGGAGATTATTTTGCCCTTATCCATAGCCACTTTAACCATCTTTAAAATATTGATATTGACCTGTGCCTGAGTATGCTCTTTGGAGGCTAAATCATTTGCCACAATAAAGTTCTGCTTTGTTTCAAGTAGCTGTTTCATTCCATACATAGCATTTTCAAGGACCTCATCTCCATAAGCGATACTAATTATGACGGAGACATCATAATCAAGTCCATCTATTTCAATCTTTGCCTCATTAACACTCTTTTGAAACAGTTGCAACTCTCTAATAATATCCTCATCTGTTTTAGTTGAATTTACTCTATCTTTTGCAAAAGCATACTCTCCATTTCTAAGTATAAATACTTTTTTAAATCCTGAACTATTTGGCATAAAATCAAAAAGTTGTTTTGCAAAAGACTCCTCTATCTCTTGGGTTAATTTCTGTCCATAAAAATTCTGAATATCCTCAAAGTTCTCAATTTTTACTAAGACAGCCATAGGTATTGAGGAGGAGCCAATAAGATCATTAAGCTGTTTAAATGGATTCATAATAGCTGTAACATCATGTCTCAATGCTATATACTCTATAATATTTCCCCTTGTATCTAAAATAGGCTTGATAGTACTATCTAGATAATAAGGACGACCACTTTTTGAAACATTTTTTACAATACCTTGCCAGATTTTTTTCTCATCTTTAATGGTCCTCCATATCTCTTCATTTAATGAGTCCTCTTGTGTAAAGTTTGTTATTTTAGAGTACTCTCTTCCTATGAGTTCCTCTTTTTTATATTCTGATATTTTACAAAACGCGGAGTTAACATAAGTGATTCTTAAATCTGTATCTATAATGGACAGAATAGAACTCTTATCTGTTACATCCTTATACTGTTTTAGTAGCTCTTGTGATTTTTTTGCTTGACACTTCTGCGCAACTTTTTCCAAAAGAGTCATAAATTGTTTAAAATCTATTGGCTTTAAAAGGTAACCCTCTACTCCTAGCTTTATACTCTCTACAAAGTAATCAGATTCATTATATGCCGAACAGATAAGGGTAATAACATCATCACTCTCTTTTTTTATCTCTGCAAGCATCTCTAAACCATTGAGTTTTGGCATATTGATATCTGTAATAATAAGGTCAATATCATGCTCTCTAAATTTTTCTAAGCCCTCTTCTCCATCAACAGCTACAATAATATCATCAAAAAACTCTTGTAAAATATCAAGTATAGAAGTTCTTGCTGCTTCATTATCTTCAACATAAAGTAGCTTCAACTCTTTTGTTAACTTTATAAGTTTTTCTAATTCTTTCATTAAAACTCTCCTAGAGTGATTTTAAATTTAGTTCCACCATCTATATTTTCTGCACTAAGGGCACCATGACAGTGCTCTTCTACAATCATTTTACTCATATAAAGACCAAGCCCTGTTCCATCTTTTTCTAATTTTGTAGAGAAGTATGGATCAAAAATTTTATCTATTATCTTCTTATCGATACCACCTGCATTATCACTCACCTCTAAGATATATTTCTCCCCTTCTCTATAAGTTACTAGTTTAATATAGGGTTTCGAAGTTTTGGTCTCAAGAAGAGCATCTTCTGCATTTTTAATAAGGTTTAAAACTACTTGCTTCAATTCATTTGGATAAGACTTAAAACCCTCTTCACATCTCAAGTCTCTTATAACCTCTATCTTCTTATTTGCTAAAGAACTCTCAATAATTGTTTTCACGGACTCTATGATATAAGTATAGTCAGTAAGTACTTTCTCTTTATCAGGTTTAAAAAAGTTTCTAAAGTCATCAATAGTATCACTTAGGTGTTGTGAATATGCAGAGATATTCTCACTTAACTCCTGGATTATCCTTGCATCTAGTTTATTAAGTTTTGCTTTTAAGTTTATTGATGTACTTGTAGCACTTATTGCATTGAGAGGTTGTCTCCACTGGTGTGCTATCATGCTTATCATCTCACCCATTTGAGCAAGTCTAGCTTGATGAATCATCTGAGCCTCTTTCACCCTATTTTTAGCAACTTCTTCTCTTACTCTGTGCTCTAAATTATCGTTGAGTTCACTAATTTTATCTGATTTTATTTTGAGTTCTATTGTAAGTGTATGTAGATTTGTGTTTGACTCTTGTAATTTCTTAAAAACTATATTTTTCTCATCTTCACGCTTTTTATCTACATAAGAGAACCATAGAATAAAAATAAATATTAGAATAAAAAATCCAACTAACATCTCAAAAATATCACCTAGACTCTTTAGTGCTAAAAGTATTGTATCTTTCTCTTGAAGTGAGAATTTAATCACAATAATTGCTTCAACTTTCCCATCAACAACAATTGGACTTAAATATGTAGCAAGAAGATCATTATCACCTTTAAAATAGAGAGCTTTTTTTCTGTGATACACCTCTCTATATCGCTCTCCTTGCATAGGTCTATATATATTATTAAACTCACTGTTAGTTAAATATACTAACTGATCAGAGTTTTCATCTTTTTTTGCTATAAAGTAGATATATTTATATTTTTTAGTTACAAAAAGTTTTAAATTTGACTCAATATACTCTCTCGCTATAAAATCATCGCTCAAAGATTTATAAAAATCACTCTTCACAATACGGTTTATATCTACACTGAGAGTCTTGCTTAAACTGCTTAAATACTCTATATTTGCATTATGATTAATTTTGGCTATCTCTTCTTTCGTATTTTCATACATTACATTTAAAATTACAAATATAATAAGCAATCCGGCAGCTAATATGTTAAATATATAAGTAGGTCTTGCTTTTGAAAAAAGATTATTCATCATACTTTAAAACTCCATTGAAGCTCTTAAGTAGTAGTAAGCTCCACTGTAACCAAAAGGTGAGTATCTAGAGTAGGGTTTTATACCATTTTCTCCATAGTAGTCACCACTTAAACCATCCCACTTATTTGGTATTTCATCAAAAATATTTGTACCACCGATAGCAACTTTAGTAGCTCTAGTTATCTTATAAGAGATATCTAAATCTGCTGTATAAGCTGCATCAAACTTATATACTTTGTTCTCCCTCATTTGAGAATACTCTCCAAATCTACTTAAGTTAAGTGCTATATTAACTCTACTTAACTCATAGTTTGTCAAAAATCTCAAAGAGTTACTAGGTTGTCCCTCTTCAACTCTTACCTGTTCAAGCTCATTATCTGTACTAGCATCAGAGTAGTTAATAGTGTTATCTGTGTAGTTAAACCATAAGTTAAAATCTAATTTAGAGTTATTACTTAAAATATGTCTATAGTCTATCTTAAAATCAACTCCTGATGTCTGTGTGCTGGCTGCATTTGTAAAGTACCTAGCCTGTTGCACATTTACATTATATTTTGTTCGCATTGCATCTGATACATCAAGCTCATTTGTAAGCATAATACGATCATTTACTTCTATATAAAATATATCAAGCATAAAGGAGAGCTGCTTACTTGGCTGATATACACCACCCATACTGAAGTTTTTAGAGCGTTCAGATTTGAGATCTGTAGCACCTAACTCCTTGGCAAGTCCATGTTCAACTGTAAATGTTCCTTGCGATACAAGAGTATTGTTATCATCAACAAAAGATGAGCTTTGGGAGTAGTTTGCCTGAGCAAGTGATGGTGCTCTAAATCCTGTGCTCCCTGAGACACGAAGAAGAAGCTCTGGAATTGCTCTATAAGAGAGAGCAAGTTTTGCATTTGTGCTCTCTCCAAAATCTGAATACTCCTCATATCTTGCAAGAATTTCAAGTTTTAGTTTTTCACTTAGCTCAATATTGCTATCTATATAAAGTGCTACACTTGTACGACTCTCATCTACTTCATTTTCTGGTGTAAAGCCTGCAAATCCTTGCGAACCGCCAACTGTTGTCGTGCTGCCATTAGATGTATAAGACTCCTCATCACCTGCTTGAATTGAGTAGTTTTCATATCTAAACTCTAAACCACCTGCAAAGTTTAAACTACTTGTTTTTTTTCTAAAATCCAAGTTTGTGGTGTTTTGTATAAAGTTTAAGGAGCCATTATCAAATGATGTTGGGGAGGCTGCACCTAAGGTGTAGTTCATACTATCTTTTACATAGTAATGGAAATAATTTGCCCCATAGGAGTTACTTAAGTCCCAAGTAGTCCCACCAGAGAGCTTACCCTTTGCTCCTACAACAAAGGTATAATCCAAAATATTAGCATTGATTATAGGTAAAAATCCATTTGAATAGAGTGGTTTTGAGAGGTTTGTATCTTCCCTAGAAAAAGCACTTGCTTCACTATCTCTATAGTTAAGCATCGCATTGGAGTAGATATTAAGACTATTTTTATTTAAAATATCTGCATTTACTACCATCTTATAGTTTTTAGATTTAGCCTGCCCTACTCTTGTCTGAATAGAAGGAGCATTGTCTCTATTATCTGGGCCGACTCTTTGTGTTGAATCTACTCCAACAGCTTCCATAGTAAGATTTACAAAACCGTCATACTTAAGAGGAGTGCTTACAAAGGCATCAGCATAAATTTTTTCTCCATCTCCACTACTTCGTTTCCCGTACTGTACAGCTGTGGAACTCTTGTGCCCCATACCTTTTAAAATAATATTGATAACACCTGATATCGCATCAGAACCATACTGTGCCGAAGCTCCATCTCTCATAATTTCTATTCTCTCAATTGAACGAAGGGCTATAGTATCTAGATCTACATGACTAGAACCTCTTCCTATAGTTCCATTTACATGAAGGAGTGCGGATGTATGAACCCTTTTACCATTCACTAAAACAAGAACCTGATCTGGACTCATACCACGTAGAGTAAAAGCTCTTACATGATCTGTTCCATCAGCTACAGATGTTTCAGGGGCATTAAAACCAGCTACAAAATATCTTAGAACATCTGTTAATGATGTCAATCCTGAGTTATCAATCTGCTTATATGTTATAACATCTATTGGAGTGTTTGAATGAAGGTAGTTTCTTGCTCCATCACGAGAGCCTAAATTTACTTTTATCTCACTCTCCATTGATAAAATATCTTCCATACTCTTTTTATATATATCTTCTTCAGCACTGAGCACTAAACTGAACAATAAGCTACTTAAAAGAGTTATCTTTAGTTTCATGACTACTCCTCTTCCTCTACAACTTCTACAATTTTAAGAAGTGTTCTCTCTATGTGAAACCCCTCATCTTGCAGTACATCAATATTCATTTTAAGTTTTAACTTTTGCCCAACAAAATAGAGCTGAAGAGTTCCACCTTTTTGTGCAAAACCACGCATATCACTCACTGTTAAAATATTTTTATTTTTACTTATATCCAAAACCTCATCTAAACTAAGCTCTTCTAGCTCTGCAATATATAGTATATCTGTATCTCCTAGATTTGCTATATTATCAATATATCGGATTACAACTGGCTTAGATTTTATACTTTTATCGAAATAGACTTCATCAAAAAGTGTGCCATATTTATTATTAAGTACTGTTATAACAAAGCTATCTTCACTTCTCTTTCTCCATGAAATATATTTGGCTACCTTGCCAACAATAACTGTCTTTAATTTATCTTCAGACTCATAAGCCTCAAGAGAGATATGCAGTAAGATTAAAATAAGAAGATATTGAAGGAGTTTAAACATTTAAGCATTCTCCTTCAGCACTATTCTAAAGACGGCACCCTCTTGAGAGTTTTGAATACTTAACTTACCATTACAGTGCTCTTCAACTATAAGTTTACTCATATATAAACCAAGACCTGTTCCATCTTTTTGTTTCTTTGTCGAGAAGTAGGGATTAAATATTTTATCTATTATCTTTGGAGAGACTCCTCCAGCATTATCACTAAGCTCAAAAATAAGTTTCCCATCCTCTTTGAATGTTCTCACCTTTATAAAAGCATTTTTAATTTTATTATCAACCAAAGCATCTTCAGCATTTTTAAAAAGATTTAAAACTACTTGCTTGAGTTCATTACTATAACTAACAAATCTATCACTACACTCCATCTCTTGAATTAAGCTAATGTTATTACTATAAATTGAACTTTGAATTATTTTTAACACAGACTCTATCAGTTCATCATATGAGGTTTCAGACTTCTCTTTATTTGGTTTAAAAAAGTTTCTAAAATCATCTATAGTATCACTCAAATGCTGTGCATATTCTGATATATTATCTGTCATTTCCATCACATAATCACTCTCTAGTTTACCAAGTTTAGCTTTTAGATTTATAGCTGTGCTTGTTGCACTTATAGCATTGAGTGGTTGTCTCCACTGATGAGCAATCATACTTATCATCTCACCCATCTGTGCAAGCCTTGCCTGCTTATGAAGGAGTTGCTCTTTCTCTTTTACATCAGTTAAATCCATCATTGTAGTCATACGAACTCTTTTTCCATTGAGAATCGTATACCTAGCACTGATTAAAGTTGGAAACTCTGTACCATCTTTTTTTTTCATCACTAACTCATAAGGCTCAGAACTCTCCTCCTTAAGTTTTTGCATCACAATAGGGACCGATTTTTCTGGTAAAAACTTCCTCATACTCATACCAACAACTTCTTCTTTATTCTCATACCCATATTTTTTAGCAGCTGCTTCATTTATACTTATCATCACACCTTTTTCATCCTGAAAAGCTATCATTAGCATTGAAGCATCTTGTAGATCTTGAAAATTATGAAGTGACTCATTCAAACGACTATTTTTCTCTTCAAGTTCCAGTATTGACTCTTTTACTCTTCTCTCAAAACTCTCTTTTAACTCTATATTCTCTCGTAAAGAGCTATGTATGTTATAGCCACTTCTAAGCATCACAAATAAAAAACTAAATACGGAGAAACTGAAGATATAGAACATCGCTTCACCTTTAGAGGAAAAAACGAGGATTATAGGGATTAAATTTAGAGTTACATAAGCAGCAAAAGCATGATAAACACCACCAAGTGTTGAGATCGATCCAGAGACTAGGGCAATGGTAACAGATGCAGCAAAAAAGAGTTGTGTATCAGGGACATAGAGAGAGAAATACCAAAGAGCATAACCATGAAGCAGAGCACTTAAAGATATAATAATAATCATGCTATATAAAATAGGATTTACATCTTTAGCATTTTTACTTGCAAACTTCAACTCTTGCTTTAAATATATTCTAGCTAAAAAAATTAAAAAGTTTAAAACTAACCACCATAAAATATATGTATGATCCAAATAATCGTACAGAATATATGAAAGTAGGAACGGTGTTAATATATTAACAGAAAAAGTTCCAACAAATATAGATTTCCTCATCATATCGACTAACTGAGGATGATAGTTTATTTTAAATAGCTTCAACATGAATAGAGTATAACTCTAAAAGCATTAAACCTAATTTAACATGGTGTGTTTTTTTATCATTTTATCGTCTTTACTTATAATGTAACTGACAAGTAATCATTCTCTCAACAAGGACTCTAGCTACCTCAACCTTTCCATCCACAATTACTGTGATATCTAAATCAGCTAATTTCTCTTTCTCTTCAAGTGAAACAACTTTTACAACTAGGTTGACATTTTTAGTCTGTTTTAAAATTGCCTCACAGATAAGACGTTTTTTATCGATGTTATCAAGAGTGACTATAACAGCAGCTGCTGATTCTACATGTAAAGCATCTAGAATAGAGCTCTTAGATGCATCACCAAGATAAGCTTCCATTCCATCTCTTAGTGCCTCTTTTACATGTTTATGTGAATTATCTACAACAATATATGGAGCATCTAATTCTTCTAAATGAGCTGTCACAAATTTTCCAACTACACTATATCCACAAACTATTACATGATCTTTTCTCATAAAGAGGGCAGACATATCAGAATCTTCCTCTTTGACATGAGTAAAATACTCTACAATTTGGTTGATTCTAGAGATAAAAAATGGTGTTACAACCATAGAAAATATCACCACTAAAACTAAAAACTGTTCTAAATTTTTCTCTATTAGTCCGCCCATGCTTGCCACTGCAAAAATTACAAAAGAGAATTCACCAACTTGAGAGAGGGCAAGTGAGGTTTTTAGTGAAACTGGGTGAGAGGAGCTTAAACGTAGTAGAAGATACATAATAAATGTTTTTAATATAAGGACTAAAGCAAATATTCCGATAATAGTTCCTATGTTCTGGACAAACAGAACTATATCTATTTTCATTCCAACTGTCACAAAGAAAGTTCCTAAAAGTATATCTTTAAATGGTGCGATATCAGATTCAACTTTATGGTGGTATTTCGTCTCAGCGATAATCATACCTGCTACAAATGCTCCAAGCGAATAGGTAAATCCCATATAGTGTGCGAAAAGTGAAGCAACTATCACTATAAAAAGAACGGAACCCATAAAGAGTTCATCAAGCTCACTTGATGCGGAGAAGTGAAGCAACCATGTCATAAGACGTTTTCCTACAACAAAAAGAAGTCCCACTACAACAATTGCACTCATAAGAGTATCTGTTAAAATTACATAGATGGACTCATCTGCCTTACTAGTTAAAAAACCAATAAGAATTAAAATAGGAATAACTGCTATATCTTGAAAAACTAATATTCCTGTCGCACGCTGACCGTAGGGAGTATATATCTCTTTTGAACTTTTTAAATAACTCAGAACTACTGCAGTTGAAGAGAGAGAAAAAGCCAATGAAATGATGAGAGAAGATATAGTATTTATAGAGAAAAAATAGTGTGTAATTCCATATACAGCTATGGCAGTAAAGCCAACCTGCATAGAACCATTACCAAAAATCTCACGACGCATAGTTCCCATTTTTGAAAGAGAAATCTCAAGTCCTATAGTAAACATCAAAAAAACTATACCAAACTCACCAACCATCTCTAATTCATGAGAGTGACTCACTTCCCTTAAATCAAAGGCATACACAATAATAGTACCAGTAAATATGTATCCAATAATCTGTGAAACACCCATTTTTTTAAAGAATATATTTAAGACTAACGATATACCAAGGGCAACAATTACATAAAGGAGTGTGTTTTCCATTTTTTATACTTTCTTATTTTTTAAGTCATTATATACTATAATCGCGAATATTATTTATTATATTTGGAGATTGTGCATGACTAAATACATTTTTGTTACCGGTGGGGTTTTAAGCTCTTTAGGAAAAGGTATCACTGCGGCTAGTGTTGGTACACTTTTAAAACACTCTGGTCTCAATGTTGGAATGCTTAAAATTGATCCCTATATCAATGTTGATCCAGGAACGATGTCTCCACTCGAACATGGTGAAGTTTTTGTAACTAAAGATGGAGCGGAGACAGACCTTGACATCGGAAACTATGAACGTTTTTTAGATAGTTCCTACTTAAAATCTGCAAACTTCACAACTGGGCAAGTTTACTCTTCAGTTATTGAGCGTGAACGTGCTGGTGGTTATCTTGGTCAGACTATTCAAGTTATCCCTCATATTGTTGGTGAGATTGTAAACCGTATTAAATTAGCTGGTGAAGGGCATGACATTTTAGTTGTTGAGCTTGGTGGAACTGTTGGCGATATTGAAGGTTTACCATTTATGGAAGCGATTCGTCAGATGAAACATGATGATGAGGTGGCTGGGACATTTTTTATTCATGTAACACTTATTCCTTACATTAAAGCGGCTGGTGAACTAAAATCTAAACCTACACAACACTCAGTCCAAGAGCTTCGTCGTATCGGGATTACTCCACAGATGATTATTGCTAGAAGTGAAAATGCTCTTCCTAAGACTTTTAAGAAAAAACTTGCAATGAGTTGTGATGTAAGTCAAGATAGCGTGATTGAGGCACTTGATGCAGCTACTATTTACGATATTCCTGTAACTTTTTTACGTCAGCATATCTTGAAGCCTATTGCTAAAGAGTTAGAACTTGGGGAGATTGATCCTGATATGGAAAAATGGGATACACTTGTTAAGAAGATTGTCCAGCCTAAAAACCGTACAGTTGTTGGTTTTGTTGGAAAATATCTTGAGCTTAAAGAGGCCTATAAATCTCTTACAGAATCACTCATACACTGTGGAGCACACCTTGATACTCGTGTAGAGATCTGCTGGGTTGACTCTGAACAGATAGAAGAGAGAGGTGCGGAGGCACTTCTAGCTGATTGTGATTCTGTTTTAGTAGCTGGTGGTTTTGGTTCTCGTGGTGTTGAGGGTAAAATCCAAGCTATTGAGTATGCTCGTGTGAACAAGATTCCATATCTTGGAATTTGTCTTGGTATGCAACTAACATTAGTTGAGTATGCTAGAAATGTACTTGGGCTAGAGGGTGCTAACTCAATAGAATTTGACGAAAATACTCCTCATCCTATGGTCTACCTTATAGATAACTTTTTAGACCAGAGTGGTGGACAGCAGCTCCGTACTCACAAATCACCAATGGGTGGAACACTGCGTTTAGGTGAGTACCCTTGTGATACTAAAGATGGCTCACTTCTACAAAAAGCATACAACGGTGCGAAGACTATTCATGAACGCCATCGTCACCGCTATGAAGCAAATCCAGCTTATAGAGAGCAGCTTGAACGTGCTGGAATGATAGTTACTGGGGAGTCTAACGGACTTATCGAGACTGTTGAGATTGAGGGTCATCCTTGGTTCTTAGGTGTTCAGTTTCATCCAGAGTTTACATCGCGCCTGCAGACTCCAAATGCTTCTATTTTAGCCTTTGTTGAAGCAAGTCTAAACGCGGAGTAGTTTCAGCTGAACAACTTAAGTAAACAAGACCTTTACAACCTTCTCTCATCGCGTTTTAGTGGTGAAGAGAAAAAGCTCTCTCAAATCCCAAATCCTGCCCTACTCCAAGATGCTCCAAACGCGGCTCAAAAAATAGCTAATGCAATACGTGAAAATAAGAAAATAACTCTTGTCGGTGATTATGATGTTGATGGTGTAAGCTCTACTGCTATTATGGTAGACTTTTTCAGACAGATTCCCTATCCACTTGAGGCGATTATTCCAAACAGATTTAGAGATGGTTATGGAGTGAGCCCTACTGTTTTAGAGCGGATAAACGCGGACTTAGTTATTACCGTTGATAATGGAATATCTGCTATTGAAGCTGCTAAAATATGTGCTAAACGCGGTATTGAGCTCATCATTACAGACCACCATACACCTGGGAATATATTACCCCAAGCTTTCGCCATTGTAGACCCTAAACTCTCTACTTGTAACTACCCTTTTAAAGAGATTTGTGGAGCTCAAGTCGCTTGGTTACTCTTAGCACTTGTTAAACGTGAGTTAAACCTCAACATCGATATGAAGCAGTTTTTAGATATTTTAGCTATTGCTGTTATTGCAGATGTTATGCCACTTATTGATATAAACCGGACTATCGTTAAAGAGGGT
>Ga0256826_1001555_pt1 | contig 14270 bp, 12 predicted proteins | sample CV79metaG_FD_185975 | JGI IMG/M metagenome (GOLD analysis project Ga0256826, IMG submission 185975) | Hydrothermal vent microbial communities from East Pacific Rise, Pacific Ocean - CV79 | ecosystem: Environmental > Aquatic > Marine > Hydrothermal vents | place: Pacific Ocean: East Pacific Rise...
AAAAGTTCAGCATCATTTTTGATATCTGCAGGAGTTATATCCTCTTTTTCACACTCATCAATTATCATCACTTTTAAATCATTTTTGAGTTGTTCTAAATCCATGAAAGACCTCTATTTATTCGTATCTGTAATAATATCATATTTTAAAGTTTTAGGTAGGACTTTACATCTTCTAAAAATATTTCTCTATTTTGAATTATGGAACCTCTTATGAGAATCTTATTTGCAAGTGCTCGTCTGTAGAGCTCTAGTTGTGGCTTTGCTCTCTCATAAAGATCATGGCTGTAGGTCTCTTTATCTGTAAGGATTATCATTTTTCCATCGTCATCTATGAGGTTTATTAGGTTTGAGTATTTGTAAACTAGGGCTGAGATATCTATTCGCTTAGTGAACTTGCACTCTATCATATTTAGATGGTTATCTTTCATAAGTAGTATATCAAACTCATTTCTTATGACTGCAGAATCTGAAAATCTGTTTTCTATAACGACCCCGATCTCTATATCATCAAAGCCTAAATCTTTTATAAGTAGATAAACATACCACTCAAAGAGTCCACCTGTTATCTCTTTCTTTTGTGTCTGTATATTTAAATTCAACTCTCTTATTATGCCCAAGGCTCCTTCATATTTTTTGACTTTTAATTTTGAACCGTGAGTTATATCTTTTTTAAGAGCAATAAACTGCTCATAATAACTCTCAAATAGTTTTTTTATCTCTAAGGCATTTTTATGTGCGAACTCTTTATCTTCATAGGCTGTTATATTTAAACCTTTCAGTGCAAAGTGTTCTTTTATACTCATCTTAGAAGTGAGTTTTTTACTAACGATGGAGTTATTTGTAGTGAGGTTATAACTATTTTCATACATATCGTAAGCTATGATTTTTGCACCACCACTTAAGAGTTTAGCGCCTAAAACAACTCCAATATTTGAGAGTCCATCTGTAGTGTTTATGTAAACATTGTCTAAGTTACTCTCTAAAGATTTTATATACTCTACAAGTTTTAAAATAGACTCAAAAGAGTCCTCATCTACACTATACTCAAGAGTCTTTAGCTTAAGAGAGTGACTCTGTGAAAAGCTCTCAAGAGAAGAGATGATTTTTTGACTAGAGCGTCGCTCCCCAAAAGCATCATCATGAACAATCAGATGAGTAGTTAAAGAGTCTTTAAACTCGTAGAAGATGGGAAATATAGAGGAGTGAAAATCACCAAGAATAGAGACAAGAAGCATAGAGTTTTAGAGCCCTCTATTTATTCTAACTTGCAGTAGAACCATAGAAATTATTAAGAGACTCAAGCCAAATGCAATAAGTTTAGCTGCATCACCAACAACCATGCTTGCATCAGCTGATTTTAAAAATATCTCTAAAAATCCATCAAGTCCCCAGCCCATAGGGGAGTACTCGGCTATAGTCTGCATAGACTCTGGCATAATAAACTTAGGTACCATCACCCCACCGATAGCTCCAAGGAGAATGTTGAAAATTCCTCCAATAGTTGTTGCTTGCTCACTTGAACTTGCAGTAACTGCAATAAGTGTAGAGATACCAATAGCAGCAATACTCAGAGCGGTTGAGATAAGAACAACCGCTCCAAAACTACCATTGATTGCAAGTGCTGGAGTAGCATCAAAAAGAGGTACTAAAAAGACTCCAACTCCTATCATAATCCAGACCTGAATCTGGTTGATTATGAGATAAGGAACAGACTTTGTAAAGGTCATAGCAAAAATAGAGACATTCATAGAGGTTAACCGCGACAAGGTATTCTGTTTTCGTTCATTTATATAGATAGTTGACATAGGGATTATGATAAAGAACATACCAAAAACTATCCAAGCTGGGACAGACTGCTGTGTTGAGTTTGGTATAGTTTTTAAACCATTGTAGTTCACTTTAAAAAGACTATCTGCTGAGACCTCTAACTCTTTAAGGCTTTTTGAGGCTTGAGGGGAGAAGGCTTTAAATTTTTCTGCCATCAAATCAAATCTTGCTCGCAAGAGGTGTTCTGAGAGCATCGCTTTAAAGGCTTCTATCTTATCACTTTTGATTGAGTCTTGGACTGATATTTCAACTTTAATATGAGAATCTTTTTTATAATCTTTGGGAAATTGTATAACAAACTCAGCATCTTTTTCACTCTTTAACAACTCAAAGTTTCTATCAACCTCTACATCTTTTATAATAGCTTTTGTTAACTCTGTTTTATCTGCATCCTTAATAAAAAGAGTAAACTCAATATTTTTAGTACTAAACTGATCTCGCATTGCAACAGACATAATAACGATAAAAATAGCAGGCATAACAAAGAGTGCTAAAAGAGCATGTTTATCTCGTAGAACAAGCAAAAGTTCCTTTTTTATCATCGCACTAAGCATCATTTTGTCCTGTGATATCAAGAAAGTGTTTTTCTAAATTTGTGGAGCCATAACGGACTTGTTTCACAGCTATATCATTTGTATCTAAAGTTTTTAAAGTAGCTGAGAGTTCCTCTTGTGTTGTCTCTATGGTTGTCTCATCCATAAGTCTTAAACCTAGACTCACCAACTTATCACTATAGATAACTTCAACACTAACGTTATTACTTACACGGTTAGAGAGAAGATTTTCAAGAGTATCTTGTTCTACTAGTTTCCCCTCACTAATAATAGCCACCTCATCACAGATTTTTTCAATCTCGTTCATATAGTGAGAAGTATAAACAACTGTAATACCAAGTTTTTTATAATTTTTAATAGAGTCTAAAATCTCGTTTCTACTCTTAGGGTCCACGCCAACTGTTGGCTCATCAAAGTAGATAACTTTTGGATTATTCAGAAGTCCTATGGCTATATTGAGACGGCGTTTTTGCCCACCGGATAGGGTTGAAGCTTTTTGCCCCATAAGCTCACCAAGAGAGTTTACACCTACTGCTTTTTCATAATCTTCTTTTGAAGCCTTCTGAATCTCAGCAAAAAAATCAAGATTCTCTTTCACACTCAAGTTCTCATAAAAAGCGAGATGTTGAGGAATAATAGAGCTTATGGATTTAATATCTTTTTTCTGAGTTTTCAGACTCAGACCAAAAATCTCCACCTCTCCACTATTCATTGTGACTAAGCCGTTTAGAATTGAGAGAAGTGTTGTTTTTCCAGCTCCATTGACCCCTAAAAGACCAAAAACAGAACCCTCTTTTATCTCCAAGGAGAGATTATCAAGTGCTTTTTTATCACCATAAGTCTTAGTGAGATTGGAGATTTTTATCATTACTTATTTTGAGCCACAAACTCTAGTAGTTTTTCATATGCTTTTACTTCATCATCGGCAATGGCATTGAGTTTAGTAGCTATAGCTTCAAAATCTGTCTCTTTTTTAGACCTTACAGCCTTAGCTATCATAAGAGCAAACTCACGAAATCTATCGCCAACTTCTAAGAACATCTCAGAGGCCTGTTCAAGAGTTGCATCACCCTCAAAAATCTCACTAGACTCTTTTAAAAACGAGGCATAGATATATCTAAAACCAGCACCACCAGTTCCTATTTCCTCTTGCATACGCACTATATGACCAAGAAAAAGTTTGGCATACTTTTCATCTTTTTTCTCTAGTTTTACTATCGATTTTGCTAAGTACCTAAATCCTTTTATCCCGGCAATAGGGACAGGAGTATTTAACATAGACTTTGCAACTTTTTTTATCGCTTTTACGATAACAGGTTTAAGATCTATATTTTTTGGAACATCAGTTGGGTAGTAGAGAAGTCCCTTAGGAGCCATCACACCTTTGACAAACCTTGCCTTTGTAAGCGCAGAGGGCTTACACTCTACTGTCTCCTCAAAAACAGGATCACTTATATGGTAGTTTTGTTCATTTTTTCCAATTACTAGCAGGTTATGTGCATTAAAATGAAAACGCATCTCCTCTGGAAAATAGGGTAGCCAGTAGACTGAAGTTTGAGCACCAACTATTTTACCCTCGCTCAAGAGTTCATCAAGTCTCTTTTCTCCTTTTTCTTTGTTTGAAAAAGTTTCAAGTTTCATTTTTACATTCAGGTTTTTACGAATATTTTTGATGATTGATTTTGGGAGATTTCTATATGCGATAAGAGGCATACCACCCATTTTTACAAAAGGAAGATAAGCGAAAGAGAGTGCCGAAGCCAGACCAAAAACCATAGGCTCACTAAGGTTGAGTCCATAGTGCCGAAGCATTGATGACATTACACCGCTTTCGCAGTGTGCTGAGTGGGTATGATTAAAATTATTTGTCATTATGTACCGTTTATTTTAGATAAATATATATCTTATTATATCTAATATTTTTACTGAATCAACCAAAACTGTCCACTCATAGTCTTCTGAATTAGAACTCTATTATTATTAACAGACAGCTCTTCTCTCACCATTGATTTTTCGATATGTTCTATCTCATTATCGTAAATTTCACCTATAATTTCTAAGTTATAAGTGACTATATATCTATTTTGAGATTTTTTTTCTATATTTATCTCGGAGATTTTATAGAGAACTTCATCAAACATCTCAAAACTACTTCCAAGATACTCTTCTAAGTCATCTATACTCATATCATCCTCTGAAGCACTCCAGTTCGCTGCAAGCTTAGAGCTTAAGGAAGGAATATCTTGAGCCTGATATAGCTCTTGAAATTCTCTATAAAAGTTGATAATCTTTTCTCTATTCTTCTCTTCATCTTTTGCTTGGACCTGCAGAAATTCCATCCTCTTAATATAATCTTTTCTCGCTTGAATATCTTCTGTATATTTAGCATTTGGATCCAGATTCTCTTTCCAATATTTATTATATTTTTTTGCTACCTCTTGATTTTCAAAACTTGTTTTTTTTCGATCTATATATGCAGGTAACTCTGCTAAGAATCTAGATATCACACTATCAAGCCCATACTTTGCTTCTCCATAAGAACCTCGTTTACAATACTCATGGCTCTGTAAATCATATTTTTTATTTGTTATATAAAAGATGGAATATGAGGATAAACCTCTAGTTCCTTGACCATATATACAACTACTAACTGCACTATTTAAAGTATTAACTTCTTGAAACTTCTTTTCTAAATCATAAAAGTAATCATCAAACATAAAATACCATTTTCGTATTCGTTTCTTAGCTTCTTTACTACTACTCTGCATTATCCATTTATCTTCAATACCTATACCACTGTTGTTAACATACATCACCTTTTTTGTTACAAGATAGGAGTATAAATCATCAATCTTCTCATAAAGTGCACATTTTTCTTTTTTAGCCACATTAAAACTCTCCAGTAATGCATCACACTGAGATTTTCTATTACTAAGTTGTGACCTGATAGAGTAAGTTAAAGATTTTAAGTTAGGAATACCTTCTAAGATATCTCGCTTTTTTTGTATTTCTACTTTTAAATTTTTTATCTCAGATTCTACTGTTCTATATATAACTCTATAGTCTGTAATCTGTTTTTTTACAAAAGAGTTTACTTTAGGGGGAGAGTAATTTTGTCCTAGTGAACCTTCACGACATCTATTACATGGATATCCACAAGGAGCAGCTCCTAATGAAAATATATAGTGACTTGAACATGAGTTACAATAGTTACTATAAAGTGTCAACTCTTTTGCCTCTTCTATTTTTAAAGCTAGTGCTTTCATTTTTTCATGAAACATTTTTATTTCAGATTCATAATCACTTAAAAAAAGAGTATGTAATGCCAAAAGGTCTTTATAATAACTAATATTTGCAGAAGCTTCTAATTCAGTAATTCTCATATTTTCTAAATCTCTATCAACAGCTATGTCATAATTATTGTGTCTTACCATCTCTAGAAAACGTTTTTTTAAAGATGGATAACCTGCTTTTAAACTAGAAGTTAGAAACTGATGATCCTCTACTAACTTTTTAATTTTCTTCCCTATCTTCTCAAAAACTTCTTTAACTTCTTTATCTGTTTGTGTGATACTTATCTGCATTTTCGCACACTCTTCTTCTATCTTATTACAGGTATCATCACACTTCTCATTATCGATAGGTACTCTATCGTATTGCTCTCCTGGCTGATTTTTCACTGTATCTTTAATCTCACTCTGGATCTCTTCATTTACAGCTTTTAACTTCGGAGAAAATTTTAAACACTCCTTATATCTTTTAACTAAACGTTCTAGTTCTTTTTTTATCTGCTTTCTATCTTCTTTAAATTGTTCTATAGTTCTAGGTAATTCATACCTTATTTTTTTAAGTGCCTCTTGAGCCTCTTCACACTTTTGTACAAGTGTTTTACCTCGAAAAAGGACCATACTTGTATCTTTTGTATCAGTTATCTTTCCATCTTTCCCATAGTCTGTTGTTTGATGGGCATATGCCCTATAAGCATCTAATGTATAATTTTCAAATTTCTTCAATTCATTTACAGCCTTAACAAATTCACCTGCTCTACTCTGAATTGGCTTTATGTGAACACTATAATAACCCTTACCCCAGAGTTGCTTTTCAAGCTCTCCACTAAATTGATCACTAATACTCTGTAGGTTTGGTGTATAACCACCAACACTTGCTGACTCAAATGTTATATATGCTCCAACCTTACTTCTTGTCCATTCAAAAATTTGTTTAAATGAGTTAACCCCAGAAATAGGCTTTATCTCTTTGTAGGTCTGGTAACCCAAATATGCTGTCATCTTAATTACATTTGATTGAAAATAGTCATGTTGCTTATTTTTATATACTTCTATCTGTTTATTTGCATCTATAACAACAGCTATTTTTGAATTTAACTCCACTATTTCATTACGAATTAACTCATCATCTTTTTGTTTAGCTTGTATCTGTTTTGCTATAAAATCACAATCGTATGCATTCAAATGGATAGGAACTATAAGAGATACAAGAGCTATCACTTGTAAAATAAATTTCATATTTTTTGCTCCTACAGTTTATCTTCTAAAAGTACTTCCACTCAATTACAGTGGCATTAGTATTTTGTGATTGAACTTCAAAAAGAATGTAAACACCGCTAGGAAGTTTAACTTCTAAAATATCTCCTATCATTGCTGGTATTCCAATAGCACAACTCAAGCCTCCATCCGATGGAAGGGTTGTCACATCATGAATAGTTCCATAATTTCTTACATACTGAATGCAAGCTCCATTAGCTACATCAAAAAATGGTTCACCTGAAGGGTTTATATCACCGATACCAAAAGCAACTGTTGATTCTGTAAGAAAAATAAAACCATCATACTCTCTTGAAACTCCTGATCCTACCCCGTTAGCACTTAAGGAAGTCACTCCTCCCTCTAATCCATCTTCGCCATTTGCAATTTCAGAGATACTTTTAATCTTAACTTTTCCACCATTATCTACTGTAATCACCTCATCATTCTGTGCAGAAAGCACTGAACCATTTGAAATCTCTTCTGCTTCACTCAGCCCAAAAATAATTGGGTTTTTCATACTGTAAAGCATAGCCCCAAACTTTCCATTTTTAAAATTAAACTCTGTTATCCCACTATCACTATAGACATTACCATCCCGAGAGGACTCTAATGTTCTGTTATATGTAACACTTACTAAGTACTTACCACTCTGATAGGCGAGACTATTTATAGTAAAATTGATCTGTATATTGTTAAAGAGAGTAAAATCTTTGATAAGAGCCATTTCCAATGCTGCATAATCACCTGTAAACTCCTCATTTACATATTTCATAAAACTTGGATAGGATTCATTTTCATAAGCATCTTTCAGTTTATCAAGAGTCTGCATAACTATTTCAGACATATCTTTATCCGTTATACTTATGATTTTATGTGTCTCTTCTATATCATTTGTTTTTCCCGTGGTATCTATAATTTTTACAAAGATTCCATAAGTAGAAGCTATCTCTGTTTTAAATGCAAAATCAAAAGAACCATCATTTGAGAGCTCAGCCTTCTGCCAAGTTTTTTGATTATTAATAGTGATACTTACTCGACCAATAGAAGATCTTCCAGCATAAGCTTTACCACGTATATGCATCATTCCATCTTCTAGAGTCTCATATGAAAATATTAACTCTTTATCAGTTTCATCAAATGATAAAGAGTTTATATAGAGATAATTTAGATTAACACTAGCCTCATTTTGACCAAAAATCCACCACTTCGCATTTAAATTACTTATCATTACTAGTAAAAGCAATGGCAATAAAATAATTTTCAATTCTTTTTTCATAATCAACTCCTTAAAATCTTACATTCATACCGGCACTAGCACCCTGTTCTCGAAAGTTTTTTACACTACTCTCATAACTAAAATCATTGTACAACACTTTTGCGTAAATCATTGTTCTATTAAAAAATAGAAGTTTTTTTGGTTTATAGTAAATATTTGCACTAAAGAAAACCTTCTTACTATCATCACTGAGCTCTCTATTTCCAGAATTTTCCCCTATTTTAAAATTTGAAGATATTTTATAACTTGGGATATTGAGGCCTAAGCCAAATGCAGCCTCATAGTATTTGTCTAAACTTGTTTGCAGTTCATCCCTATTTGACCAGGTTCCAGCAGAGAGATAAGGTTTTAAAAGGTAGCCATCCCTCTTTATTCTTCCACTAAACTTAGTATTAGCTCGTATCTCATTTGCATCAACTATGGAAGTACCTGTTTTATACTTATAATATGACAAATTCGTGGTATTATGAATTACACCGAACTTATCACTCACGGAAAAATCAAACATATGGTTAGTTACATTGTTAGTTGTAACAATTCTATCAGCTTTATAGTTTAAGTCAATTACATTATATTTTCTATTAAATATTTTTTTATATGTAATACCTAGTGTTGGTCTATAGACATTTTTTGAATATGCCAACTGATTATTTAAGTTATTTCTGTACCAGATAAATCCAATATTTGTTGTAATTTTCTTAGAATATTTATATCTCCATGTCGATTTAAATTTTTCTCTATCAGGAGTTGCAGCACCTGTTAATGTGATAAAATTTGGAGAGACTCTTTCATACTCCATAACTACTCTACTTGGATTTTGATTTCCTACGGCTCTTAACTTTAATGCTACTCCGGAAAAACTTTCATCATCTGTTAACTCGGAACTATCTCTTCGATTTTGAGAATAGGATAAATCAGTATTCATAACCAAACCTTGAATCGGGTTATACTGTGCATCAAGAGTATATAGGGTATTCTCATAAAGAGTATCGCTACTAAAGACTCTATCACTATCTTTTGAATGCACAACACTTACTCCTGTTTGAAGAGAGTATTTGGCTAAATTATTTCTATAGCGGAGTCCATATACATCCCTCTTAATCGCTTTTGTATCATTTGACCAAAAAGTATCCCATCTAGGATAGGCTATCCCATAAATCAACTGTACTTGATTTATTTTTTCTTTATCAATATATCTATAAGAAGCACCTTTTATTGCTGTGTTTAAAGAGTATTGAGAGAAGGACTCATATACATCTCCAACTCTAAGCATATGTTCTTTATTGCTTAGCTCTCCCTTTAGGTTTGTTAGTGAAAGCTTATTGGTGTCTTTTTTAAGATCATCAGTCGCTTTTAAACCTAGGTTAAATTTGTATTTAACACCATCTATAGAACCTCTAGAGTAGATGTTCAACAGGTCATAATACTTTAAACCATCAGAGAGGGAAGATTTATCCTTTCCATCACCCGTAATCTCATTGTACTGAAGGGAAAAATCATTGTTGATAACTAGTTTATTTTTTATACTTTGTGCAGCATTTAGAGTTTGAAGTGGTAAAAGAGCGAGGAGCACTCCAAAAAGACAATGCTTTGGTGAGATATATTTCATCATAACTCCTTTGGCATATGCTTAATGATACTCCTAGCTAGATAAAATTTAACTGAAAAAAATATAAATTATTTTTAATAATATTTATATATAAAAATTACTTATGGTAAGACTTTTAAATTCTCTTCTGAGATACCCATAGCATCAGAATAAACAGCTAATCTCTTCTTGGATATTTTTACAAATTTTTCTGGCTCAAAATCTTTTTTTATAGTCCACTTAAAAAAGCCTGTTGAGTCTGCTAAAACTTGCAAGTCCATTCTTATGTTGTACATATGAAAGTACAGAGGTGACTTAGCACCGCGTTTAACCTCTTCATATGCCTCTGCTGCATGCTCTTGTAAATCATTGAGTGCCTGTTTTGTAACGGTCTCTTCAGCTTCCCATCCACTAGAACCTACAACACTAACATTACCCTCTTTGTCTCTTGCATAGATCGCTTTTTTGTTGTTTGAGTAGGTTGAACTATCATCTTGTGGTACTGAGTTAATATCCATCTATACAGCCTCTAGCAACATAAACGCGGTGGAAAATCGTCCACTCTCTGGAATATAACAGAGTAGTTTCTCACCCTTTTTAATCTTGCCAGATTTAAACAGTTCTGAGAGCATTATATAGATAGATGCTGAACCAGTATTTCCTACATCTGTAAGATTTGTAAACCACTTCTCTTGAGGTATATCACACCCTGCATTTTTCATCTTCTCATAGACCTCATTTCTAAAGTAGTTTGAGGAGTAGTGAGGAAGAAACCAGTCAATCTCGTCAGGTTTAAATATACCCTTCTCTAACATCATCTCTAAAGGCTTTTGCACCGTATAGTCAGTGATTTTCTCATTCAAAAGTTTTACATCTTGCTTGACTGAAAATATAGACTTATCTAACCACTCTTGTGGTGCATAATCTCTCCAACCTCGGAGAGTTCCATCCTCTTGCTTCTCACATCCTGCATACATACAAGCCTCTAACTCACCAGCAAAAGAGCGAGAGAAAATTTTATCTACTCGCAGAGAGATTGCATCTGAGTTTGGAGTACTACTAAGAGCTACAGCCCCTGCTCCGTCACTGAGCATCCATCGTAAGAAGTCCTTCTCAAAAGCGATCTCACCATTTGCCTCTAACTCATCCACTCTAGCTTCAAGTTCTGGTTTGAAGTTTTCTGCTCGCATAACTGCTGAAGCATTTTCACTTCCTGTTGCTATGGCACTCTGTGCATCACCAGACTTAATGGCATTTACTGCATACTTGAGTGCCGTAATTCCACTCAGGCAGATTCCCGCAGTGGAGATTACTTCAAGTGGTTTAATTCCAAGTTCACCATGAACCATCAGAGCATGGTTTGGCATAAGTTGGTCCGGCATTGTAGTTCCACAGGCTAAAACATCTACTGTATTTAAATCAAAGGAAGCCGAGGAGAGTTTTTCAATAGCATTGGCTGTAAGCTGAGCATTTGTATGTGTCGGTTTTCTTGTCTTTGGATCTATAGCGTAGTATCTTGTTTTTATCTTGTTTGAACGAAGTATAAGTCGCTTTGCACGTGATGGGCGTTCCCCAACTTGACCTAAAACTTTTTCAATGTTCTCATTATCGACCGGTTCATTTGGTAAAAATGTTTCAATACTGTTTATATATACATTTATCATCTCTAACCTTATCTCCCACTTGGAAGTTCATACTTCGTTTCCATAGCTTTTATCTTCTCTTTTTGAAATAGATTTAAAATTTTTCTCGCAATAATATTGAGCGGAATTACTGTAAAAATAAGGAGTAAAAGAAATGATACATAGATAGTTATCACCACTTTTCTCCCCGTAGAGTACTTCTCTCCACCCTTTTTAATTAACTTACTCCAGATGTGAAAACTTCTGTTTGCAATTTTTTCAGTTGCTATAAGTTTTGCATTAACCTCGCAGGCTCCCAAGCCTTGAAGCATCGCCTCATTTTGCTTCTCTTTGTCCTCTTTGAGGGCAGAGTTTAGTCTCATACCAAACCTATCACAAGCATCTATCTCCTCTTGTTTAATCCCCGCAGGAGGTAAAAAAGAGAAGTAGTTTTTCTTCCCTGTAAGCATATATGTTGGCAGAGTTATAAGACTTAACACCTCACCACCTTGGTCGGTTAAAGCCACATGATCAATATGTCTAGCACCTACCGCGTTTAACATCTCTTTTACTTTTTCTTGTGCTAAGACCCACATATCTCGACAGGCTACAAGAGTTACTACAGGCTTATCTCTAAAGAGTTCTTTCGCCTGCTCAGAGTGCATAAACGCGGTGATAGGAATGGAGGGAGCCATATACCAAACCGTGTATCCAAGGATGATTAAATCATAATCATCACTCAAATTCTCTAACTCCTCAATCTCACAACCATCAAGATGTACAGATTCAGGAAACTCATCAAAAAACTCATAAAAAGGCCAAGGAAAAGGGTAAGTTCTCTTTGGTTTTATAGCTCTATACTCTACCTCAATCTCTCCATCTTCAAGTTTTGATGTAAAACTCTCAAGAACAGACTTGAGTTGTCCATTTTGAGAGTAGTAGAGAACGAGAACTTTTTTTGCCATTAATATACTTTCTTTTTTTTGTAAATTTATAAGCATATATTTTACCCTTTTTTTACTAAATATTAGTATAAAACTGTGTAGACTTCTTGATTTACTATCAATATATAAGGTTGAAATATTAAAATTAAAAGTTTCTACTCGTTAAATATTGGTAAATTTAAGTGTCTAAAAAGCTAAACTTAAATATAATATTTTCAAACAATTTCAAAGGAAAAAAATGAAAAAGATTATTTCAATCATCACCGTACTCTTCGCAACATTAATTATGTCAGGATGTGGAGCAGCAAAGCTAACTCCAGCACAACAAGCAGTAGTTGACTCTCAAGCAACTATGTATACACAGGTTTCTATGTGGACAGAAAGAAACCGAATTATAGGAACCAACTATGCATTAGGTATGCATATTCCAGTAAACTCTGAAGTAAAAATTTTAGATATGAATGCTAAAGTAATAGTTTTTGAGTACCAAGGTCAAAAAATAAAGTATGAAGTTTATACAAAATATACAAGAGTTGATGCCGGAACTATGTTAGATAGACTTTTTTCTAAAACAAAGGTAAATTTATCTACTCATTCTGCCGCTATTAAAGAGAGCATAGAAAAGGGTTTAGTAACTAAAGATATGACAAAAGATGAAGTTCTTTTAGCACGTGGATACCCACCATTTCATGCTACACAAGGTATTGAAGCAAATACTTGGAAATACTGGAGACATAGATTTGCAACTGCATTAGTTACATTTCAAGATGGTAAAGTAAGCGAAATCAAAGGTGTTCCTTCGGAATAAACTTTTTAACACCACATAAAGTTTAATTTGATTAAAATACTTGAAACTAAATAAACTAGGAGAAAAGATGAGAAAAATCCTTACTATTGTTTCGGTATTTTTTATGATACTTATTATTACTGGATGTGGTGCTGCAAAGCTTTCACCGGCAAAGCAAGCTCTTATAGATAATAAAACAACTCTTTACACACAAGTTACAATGTGGTCAGATAAGGGTAAAGTTAGTGGAACGAACTACTCCGTAAGTTCTCTTATCCCAATAAATTCAAAAGTTCAAATTTTAAGTGTAGGCTCTAGTTCAATTCTTTTTGATGTAAATGGTCAAACGCTTAAATACGATGTTGTTTCTAAATATACAAAAATAGACTCTGCTCAAATGCTTGATAGACTTTTTGGAAAAAATACTATAGATTTATCTAAGTACAGTCAAAAAAACCAAACTAATATCATAGAAGGAATTGTTGCTAGAGGGATGAGTAAAGAGGAAGTTTTACTTGCACGCGGTTACCCTCCTTTTCATGAAACAGCTTCAACAGAAGAAAATACTTGGAAATACTGGAGAAATAGATGGACAACTGGTACTGTTACATTTAAAGATAATATAGTGAGCAGAAGCTCTGTTCGCTAAATAACCCCAAGGACTATAATGTTTAATACAAAAAATATGAGAGGTGAAACAGCTCTTTTTGAAGCTCAAAAAATAGCTTTTGGACCTATCGTTTTTCAATGTGCTAGACTACTTCGTGACTGGGGAATCTTTGAACTCTTACATAAAAATAGAAAGACTCCACTAAGTGCTCAAGAGATTGCAGATGATAGAGAGCTTTCACTCTATGCAGTTCAAGTCCTTTGTGAGACTGGTTTTAGTATGGGAGCTTTGAGTTTTGAAGATGAGAAGTACTCACTTACAAAAATTGGCTACTTCTTACAAAATGATGAGATGACGAAAGCCAATCTAAACTACAACCATGATGTAAACTATCTCGGCCTTTTTTATCTTGATAAATCTTTACAAAATGGTGAACCTGTAGGTCTTCACAAGGCTTTTGATACAGATGAAGAGACTATCTACCCCCTTCTTACAAAACTCCCACAAAAAGCA
>Ga0256826_1001556_pt1 | contig 14267 bp, 14 predicted proteins | sample CV79metaG_FD_185975 | JGI IMG/M metagenome (GOLD analysis project Ga0256826, IMG submission 185975) | Hydrothermal vent microbial communities from East Pacific Rise, Pacific Ocean - CV79 | ecosystem: Environmental > Aquatic > Marine > Hydrothermal vents | place: Pacific Ocean: East Pacific Rise...
AATTTTCTATCGACCAGTTTATTTTAGGTTTTATTCCTACAAATATTATCAGTTCATTAGCAAATGGTTCAATTATTCAAATTATCGTTTTCACCGTTTTATTAGCTATGGCAACTTTGCATTTAGCCGATGAGGTTCGACAGCCGATAACTAGTTTTTTTGAATCGCTAAATGAGGCGATGATGGTTTTGGCAAAATGGATTATTAAATTAACTCCAATTGGGGTTTTCTCTTTAATCAGTTTTGTGGTAGCAGAAAAAGGGGTTGAATCTCTGTTTTCACTTTGGGAATATGTCTTAGCCGTTATTTTAGCTTTAACAATTCACGGGGTAATAATTCTGCCAACTCTTTTATATTTCTTAGCTAAATATTCGCCTTTGAAATATTTCAGAGAGGTTCGAGAAGCAGTTTTACTCGCTTTTTCAACAGCTTCAAGTTCTGCTACCTTGCCTGTTTCAATCGAAGTGGCACAGGAAAAAGGTGGAGTCAGCAAAAAAAGTGCTGGTTTCATTTTACCTTTGGGTGCAACTGTGAATATGGACGGAACTGCACTTTATGAATCTATTGCCGTCATTTTTATTGCAAATCTTGCTGGGGTTGATTTATCGATTGGGCAACAAGTTCTAATTTTTGTAACGGCAACCTTGGCTTCAATCGGGGCTGCGGGAATTCCTGGAGCAGGTATTGTAATGATGGTTATCGTTTTAGATACGGTCGGACTTCCTCACGAATATATTTCAATCATTTTAGTAGTTGATAGGGTTTTAGATATGTTCAGAACCGCTACAAATGTTTGGGGTGACCTCATCGGGGCAAAAATCTTAGATAAAGTTGTGAATAAATCATAATTTTTAAAATTATCGAAATTATTGAACAAATTGTCATTATCGGGCTTGACCCGATAATCTACATCAAATATAAAATCAAATAGAGTTATAAAATGAATTTTTACAATAAAGAGATTGAACTTTCAAGAGTTTTTAGAATTTATCCCGCAGTTTTGATTGAATATCAAAATGAGCAAACTGAAATGTCCTTAGAATGGATTGAGCAAAATAGTGAGAAAGTGAAAATCATCACCTTTCTTTTAGTTTTCGATTATGATAAAAATAGAACCGAGCAGATTAAAATTGAGTTTGAAAACCAAAAAGATTTAATTCAAGCAATAAATGAGATTTATGAAATTATCCAAAACAGAAATTAGTTCAATCGCAATCGGAAAATTTGATAGTTTGCATTTAGGACATCAAAAGCTATTTCACAAATTATCTAAAAATGGTGGAATTCTAATTATTGATGTAGAAAAAAAGTTTAGAGTTCTACCAAAAAAGTATCTTTCAAACTTTACCAATTTTCCAATATTTCAATATAAATTATCTGAAATTAGAAATTTAAACGGTAAAGAGTTTATACAAAAACTAAAAACTGACTTCCCAAATTTAACAGAAATAATAATTGGATACGATTTTCAATTTGGCAAAGAGAGAAAATGTCGAATTTCAGATTTAAAAGAGTTTTCAGATTTTAAAATTACAGTTGTCGATGAGGTGAAGATAGAAAATATTTCAGTGCATTCTGGTGAGATTACAAAAAAGTTACAAAATGGAGAAATTGAATTAGCTAATAAATTATTGGGACGAGAATTCTCAATTATTGGAAAACATATCCGAGGTCAAGGAATTGGTAAGAAAAATCTATTTCCAACTTTAAATATTGAATATTCAGATTTCATAACTCCAAAGTTTGGTGTATATTTTACTAAAACCATTTTAGAAAATAAAAAATATGATTCAATCAGCTTTCTTGGAATCCGAGAAACTACCGATAATAGATTTTCGCTAGAAACTTATATTTTCGATAAAGGAATTGAAGATAAAGATTTTGGTAGTATTGAAATTATTTTCAAAAAATTTATCAGAAAAAATAGGAGTTTTGAAAATTTAGCAGATTTAAAAACTCAAATTTCTAAGGATATTCAAATTGCAAAATCTTATTTATAAACTCCAATTTTATTTTTTTATATTCTTAAAGTTAATTTTAAAGATTTTACCTAGAAACTTTTTTCTCAATTTGCTAACGAATCTATTTTACCTCATTATCAAAAAATATCGAAGAATTGTGAAAAAGAATCTTGAAATTGTTTTTGGTCTTGAATTTGCCGAAAAAGAATATAAAAATATTGCAAAAAAATGTATCCGAAATCTGCTAGAAAATGCAGTTTCTGTCATTGAAAATATTGATAGAACTTCTGAAGATATTGCTAAATTAGTAGAATTTGATAATCGCGAAATTGTTGATGAAATATTGAAAACTGATAAAAAAGTAATTTTCTCTTCTGGGCATTTGTCAAATTGGGAACTTTTGGTAACTGCGGTCGCATCTCAAATCTCTTTCGGTTATGGAGTCGCTGAAAAGCTGAAAAATCCATATCTCGATGAGGTTCTAGTGAAAAGTCGCGAAAAATTCAGAATTCAAGTAATTCCTATGAAAGGAGCTTTACGAAATCTGATAAAAGCGATAAAAAATGACTTTCCTATTTTTGTGATTATGGACCAAGCTGTAAATGTTGGGCAAGGTATTGAAAAAGAGTTTTTCGGCTTTCCCGCAATTCACACAAATATAAATCATTTCCTTTCTGCCAAATATGATTTATACATAATTCCAACTTACATAAGATTTGAAAATGGAAAATATCGAGTCAAATTTGAAGATCCTTTCAAAGCTAATAATGTTGAAGATAGCTTACATCGAGAAATTTTAATCCTTGAAAATCAAATCAAAGATAAACCTGAAAATTGGTTGTGGTGTCATCGTCGTTGGAAAAATCATAAAAATATTTATAATTAATCTGTTAAAATTATTAAAATAAAATAAAAGGAATTATATGCACGAAGCCACGAATATTTGGTTTATTTCAGCAGTAATTTTAGGTTTAGTTGTAATTTCAAAAATTGCATCTAAGAAAACGGGAACGGTTGATGTTCTTTGGCTTATCATCTTTGGGGCAATTTTTGCTAATGTTGGAATACTTCCAGAACACAACGAACTAATCGAGCATATCGGCGAATGGGGAATTATCTTTGTAATGTTCGCTTTAGGTTTTGATGAAAATCTAAGCCATTTTGTAGAGGGTTTAAAGAAGAGTTGGGGAATCGCAATTATCGGAGCAATTTTCCCATTTATGGCAGGATATTGGACAGCGATAATTTTCGGATACGACCATAATTCGGCTATGCTTTGGGGTTTAACTATGACAGCAACTGCTGTAAGTTTAACTATGATGAGTTTGAAAAGCGAAAATATGCACAAGTCAATCGCTGCAACTGGAATTATGACCGCTGCGGTAATTGATGATGTTCTATCTTTAATCGGTGTTGCAATTATTGTTCCTATGGTAATTTCAACTGGCGACTCGGCTTCTGCTGATGGTTTAGATTTTATTCTTATCGGTACGATTTTACTTAAAGTAATTGTATTCTTTGCTATCGTTCTTCTTTTAGGGCTTATCGCTTTTCCTGAACGAACTCCTGAAGAGATTACAGGTAACGAGGGCTTTATCCAAAAACAAACAATTCGAGCTCAAAAGATTCTTCAACTTTTAGGAATCAGAAAACTTCTTACTGTTTATGATGGCGAATTTACTCCTGTAATTATGGTTTTTATCGCAATGACTTTAGGTTATATCGCTTTTGAATTTGGATTCCACCCTGCAATCGGTGCTTATCTTGCTGGTCTATTTCTTAAACAAGAATATTTCTCATTTTCTCATAAAGAGGAAAACGACGACGGCTCACATTATAAACGGTCAAAATATGTAATCGACCATTTGGCATTTACAATTTTTGGTCCAATTTTCTTTGTAAATCTTGGAAGCAAAATCATTTTCGATTTAGATATTTTTGTGAATGTTTTACCAATTACTTTGACTCTATTTGCTTTGGTATTTGTATTACAGATTCTTTCAGCAGCTTTGGCGGCTCGATTTACAGGCGGATATGCTTGGCACGAAAGTGTAATGATTGGGTTTGGAATGTTGGGACGAGCAGAATTAGCTTTCATCGTTATCAATATTGCCTATGTTCAAAATCATATTATTAATACTGAACAATTCTATGCTTTAATATTTACAACTTTCTTACTAAATATTTCAGTTCCTTTAACTATCAAGCTTTGGAAACCTTACTATGTCGGGGATAAAAAACTTTCTATTTTTGGAATCCAACTTTCAAAATAAACTCTTTTAAATTTTAGGTAAAACCTTTGTCATATTCAGGGTCAAATCTGATAATGACAATTAGCCTGTCATCTTCGTGTTTAACACGGAGAACTGCTAGAATTATATTCATTTGAAATATTTTCGATTTAGTCAGCTCTCAAATATTTTTAATTCTATTAAAATCACATTATAATGTTAATAAAATAAGGAACAAAATTGGAATTACTAAATAATTTACTCAAAACAAGAGTAATGAAAAATAGCATTTTATTTAAAGAGTTTAAATTCTCAGAAGATGAGGTCAAAGTTTTAAAATATATTATGAGCTCTTATATTAAAGATGATGGAGTTAAAGAGATTGATGATATTTTAGCTTCAGTATTTAATGCTAAGACTTTGCAGAATAGAATGCAATATATTCCAGTATTATTGGAGTTAAAAAATAAAGGTTACATTGACACTGGCTCATTTATTTTTGATGCTTTAAATATAAGTCCAAAAATAAGAATTACAAATAGTGTAACAAAGTTAGAAATGCTAAATAATGCAATTACTGTTTCACAGAAATTTTTACACCTTTTAGAAAATGGTTTAAAATATAAGAATCTAGAAAAGGCTGATAAAAAACCTTACAATCATTATTTTGAATATATTGAGGATATGTTTCAGAAAATCCAAATCTTATTAGATTTTCAAACTAATAAATATCTAGCCACACAAAATATTAAATATTTAGAAAATGTAATTTCTCAACGGCTAGAAATTAGTACTTTAGATTTTCCATTAGCTGATTTATTGAAAGAGTATAAATTCTCGCAAAAAGAGGAGCTTGTGCTTTTATCAGTTTTAAGCGAAGAATATTCATATTTTCCAATGCTAAATCTTCGAGCTATCGATAATCTGATAATGTTAATTAGTGCAGACGGAGTTGAAAAGTTTGAAGCTCGGGCAATGTTTAAAGAGAACTCAAAATTAGTTCAAGATAAAATATTTGAGTTTGAAACTACCGTAAATGTTGTCGGCGAAAATAAAACCTTTACCGTTGAAGAATTATACATTTCAGAAGAGATTCTTAATAAAATTGAACCAACATCAAAATCTAAAAGTAAAGATAATAAATCTGCTAAGCTTAAAGAGTTGGTTGAAAAACAGGATATTTTTGAATTAATTCAACCAAAACAGGATTTGGATAGTGTAGTTTTACCCGCAAAAACAAAAGATATTCTCAATACTATTGTAAAACAACTCGATACAAAAGTTATCAACAGATTAATTAAGTGGGGAATTCGTGACGAGGGCAAAGGAATTAGTGCGAGAATCATTTTCCACGGTTCAGCTGGGACTGGCAAAACAATGTCTGCAATCGCATTAGCTAAAACTTTAAAAAAAGATATTTTACATTTTGATTGCTCAAAAGTACTTTCAATGTATGTTGGTGAAAGTGAAAAAAATGTCAGAAATATCTTTGATACCTACAAAGAGCTTGTCAAAAATAGCGGTCTTGAACCAATCCTATTTTTAAATGAAGCTGACCAATTTTTATCCTCTCGCTCAACAGATACGGGTAGTTCAATTTCTCAAATGTATAATCAGATGCAAAATATCTTTTTAGAGCAGATTGAAAATTTTGAGGGCATTCTAGTCGCCACCACAAATATGCTTGATAATTTAGATAAAGCATTTTCTCGTCGTTTTAACTACAAAGTTGAATTCAAACCACCTTTAAAAGCGGAACGAGTTGAAATCTGGCAAAAGCATATCCCAAAAAATGCGACTTTTGAAAAAGATTTTTCTGTTGAACCTCTTGCTGAATTTAAATTAACTGGCGGACAAATTGATTTAATTGTAAAAAATACTGCTTTTAAAGTAGCAACTCAAAGCCGACCAATTTTTAAAATTTCTGATTTTTTGACAGAAATTGAATTTGAAAAAAATACTAACTTTGAAAATGATAAAGTAATGGGTTTTTTGGGAAATAACTAATTTATTAGAATTTTCTAAAAGGTAGTTGCTATTTTTCTGTGGTAGCTAAAGTGACCGCGAAAAGGGTTTGAATATTCATTTTCTTTAAACTCTCTTTCGCTTCTTTTAAAGTTGTTCCCGTCGTGATTACATCATCAACTAAAATCACCGAGCTATTTTCTTTTAAACCTCGAACGATAAAATCTCTTTTATTATTTTGTCTAAAGTTTAAATCTTTTCCAATATATTTAACTCCGCTTTTTGAATGCAAAGAACCGAATTTTGGAATTAAATATTTTGTTCTCATATTTTGAGCTAAAATTGAAGTGTGAGCAAATCCCCATTCTCCAACTTTATCATCGATTGGAATTAATTCCACTCTGTTTTTATATTTTAATTCTTTTGCAAACTCTTTTAATGATAATTTTGCTAAGATATTTAGGATATAGAATCCTAAATATGAATGTTTTGTTTTGACCAAATCTCCGATTTCATCATATTTATAAAAGCTAAATACTTTTAAATCTGAAATCTTTCTTGTAAAAATTTGAGGTTTTAAATAATTTCTTTGACAATTTCTACAAATATGAAAAAATGTAAATCTTTCGCAAATTATACATCTCAATTCTTAGATTTAATCTCCCAATTAATTGGACTTTTTCCAATCTTATGTAAAAATTCATTTGTCGCTGAAAATGGTTTGCTTCCAAAAAATCCTCGATATGAAGATAATGGTGACGGATGAGGTGCTGTCAAAATCAAATGTTTCTTATTATCTATTAATTTAGCTTTTGCTTCCGCATTTTTACCCCATAAAATAAATACAACAACCGACTTTTCATCTGAAATAGCTTGAATTACAGAATCTGTGAATTCTTCCCAGCCCATATCTTTGTGCGAATTTGCCTGATTTTCTCGAACCGTCAAAACTGTATTTAATAAAAACACCCCTCTTCTTGCCCAATCTAATAAATTGCCGTGGTTTGGAACTTCAAAACCTAAATCAGATTCTAATTCTTGAAATATATTTCTCAATGATGGCGGAGTGACAATTCCCTCTTTTACTGAAAATGCTAAGCCGTGAGCTTGACCTTTCCCGTGATATGGGTCTTGACCTAAAATAACAACCTTAACTTTATCAAAAGGAGTTTCATTAAATGCGGTGAAAATTTCGTGTTGTTCAGGAAATATAGTAAATATTTCTCTTTCGCCCGAAACAAATTCTCTTAAATCTTTAAAGCTTTCTTGTTTAAATGCAGTTTTTAGTTTTAAAAACCAATCATTTGGAAAACGACCTTTTGACATAGTTAAACCTATTTGTAGAAATTTTTTATTTGTAGATTATAATTTTGAATAAATGGCGCGGTGGACGGGACTCGAACCCGCGACCTCCGGCGTGACAGGCCAGCATTCTAACCAGCTAAACTACCACCGCACCTATAAAAAAGTGGTGGTCGATACAAGACTCGAACTTGTGACGTCTACCTTGTAAGGGTAGCGCTCTACCAACTGAGCTAATCGACCAATTTATTTTTACACCGAATTGAAACTTTTAAAAGATTACCGAAATATTTTTTTGTATTTTTGGCGACCCCTAGGGGATTTGAACCCATGTTACTACCTTGAAGAGGTAATGTCCTTGACCAGACTAGACGAAAGGGTCTATCTAAAACAAGATGGTGTCCTGTGTTGGATTCGAACCAACGGCCACTTCCTTAAAAGGGAAATGCTCTACCAACTGAGCTAACAGGACTTTGTGAATGAATGGATTGATTGAATCCGTTTCAATTACGAGCGAAATTATAGGGAACAGTTACTTAAAATAAGCTTAAAGAAAATGTGAGTTTTACTATTTCCGCAAATATATTACGGAAATATGGAAAAAAGGGGGTTTTAGTGATTTAAACCTAAAATATAGTAAGCTTTATCATTAACTGATTTAACAGATATTTTGTATCTTTCAGCCCATTTTTCGACAATCTCATTAAATTCAGCATTTTGAATTTGACTAGCACTTTCGTGATGTTTGATTTTCAAATAATTACTAGAGTTTGAAAGAGCAACATAACCGTTAATTTTTTCAAGAGATGAATGTAAATCAAAGATATGTTTTTCAATCGCTTCAAATTTGTTTGTATTTTCTCTAACTGCGGAAACTTGATTGAGAAGAGCATTATTTACAGAAGAAACTCCTAACTGCTTGAGAATCGCTTCATTACTTAAATTTAAAGTCATTATATTTGCCTTTTAAAAGATTTTACATATTTTACCAAAGATTTGAAAAATTATAAGTTAATCTAAGATAAGGTAAAATAAAAGCAAATATTTTAATAAAAAAGGATTTATATGTATTTAGTTTTTGAAGGTATCGATTTAGTTGGAAAAACATCTCAGATTGAACTTCTACAAAAAGAGTTTAGCGATTTTATTTTTACAAAAGAACCTGGTGGGACAGAATTTGGTAGAAAAATTAGAAATATGATTTTGCACGATGATTTTTCAATAAATAGAATGTCGGAATTTTTGCTTTTCCTATCTGACCGCTCTGAACACTTTCATAGAATTGTAAAACCAAATATTCAAAGTGGCAAAACAATTGTTAGTGACCGCTCTCTTATTTCAGGAATGGCTTATGCTTTACAAAATGGAGGAATTACCGAAGCTCATATTTTAGATATGAATCTAATGACAATAGAAAATCAGTTACCCAATTTAGTTATCTTTTTGAAAATTTCAAAAGAGGAATTAATCAAAAGGAGAGCAAGTCGCGGACACGATAATATTGAGATGCGGGGAGTTGAATATGCTTTACAAGTTCAAGAATATTTAGAATATTGGATTGATAAATTAGAAATACCAGCATTAAAAATTGATGCGGTCAAACCAGCTGAAGAAATTGCAAATATTATTAAAAGCAAAATATGAAATATGTAATTTTACTTGCAACTTATCTTTCTAATTCGCCAAGATATTTAAATGTCAAAGATAAAATGAGAGACATCTTAATAAATCCAAAATGTCGATACAAAAGATTTGTTGATTATTTTATGATTGTTTTGGTAATTATTAGCATTTTGCTATTGATTCACGGTTCAACAAATATTTTGGAGGCTCACCACAAACTTTTAGACACATTTATTTTATATATTTTTGTTATAGAATATATTTTAAGAGTTTGGATTTACAAAGATATTCACACAATTATTTTAGAAACCGATAAGAAAAACCAATTTATTCATAATAAAACGGGCTTTTTCCAAATCTTCAAGCAGGTTTTTATAGTCAAATTTGAATATATCAAAACTCCTTTGGCAATTATAGATTTATTAGCAATTCTTCCAAATTTCAGAGCTTTACGATTTTTCAGAATTTTCCTAGTTTTTCGGCTTCTAAAACTTTTTCGATATACAAAAAATATTAATAAATTTTTGCTGGTCATTCAAGAGAAACGATTTGAACTATTTTCTCTACTAATTTTATTGGGTTTTGCAATTTTGATTTCATCGGTCGGAATGTATATTTTTGAAGTTAATGACAATCCAAATATTGATAATGTTTTTGACTCTGTCTATTGGTCGTATGTTACAATCGCTTCTTTAGGCTACGGAGATATTTCTCCAGTTTCAACCGAGGGTAGGGTTATAACTCTATTTCTCATATTATTTGGCTTTGCTTTCATATCTTTTGCGACCTCGATTATTACCTCATCGTTTAGCGATAAAATTAGCGAAATTAAAGATGAAAAAATTAAAAGTCGGATTGAAAAGCTTAGAGATAATACAATCTTATTTGGGTTCAATGCAATTAGCATAAAATTATATTGGCAGATTATCAACTCAAAAAATAATGCAATTATCGTATGCGATACTTTAGTGGAGAGTGAAGATGCATATTCTCAAAAAATCTTAGCTATTCACGGCGACTCAAAAAATACGAAATTTCTCAAAGACGATATTGGAATTAATCAAAATGCTATTCAGGTTATTACCTTAGCCAAAGATGACATTACAAACTTGCATACTATTTTAACTGTGCGACTTGTCAATCGAGATATAAAAATTATTTCAATCATTGAAAATAATCAAAGTCAGAAAAAATTTCATCTTGCTGGAGTGACATCGACTCTTTATCCATATCATATATTTTCAAGAATGGCTACGACATATATTAAATATCCAAATGTTTTTAAAATTATGGAGGCTATCATTTTTGAAAATAATAATATTTTTGTTGAAGAGTTTTATGTTTCTAAAAACATATTTCTTTTAAATAAAAAAGTGGAAGAGATTGAATTTGACAAATTTAAATTAATTTTGTTTGGAATTTTGCGAAATGAAAAGTTTATATTTAAGCCGAAATCTGATGAGGTTTTTAATATAAATGATGTTTTGATTCTTTTTGGAAATCGCGAAAGCCTAAATTATTTTGTCTAAATTTTGCATATAAAATCTAAATTTAAAAAAAATCGTAATTTCAGAAAAATTAATTAAGTTTTTAGTTAGTTCAAATCCTTAAGAATACACCTAAAATAGGCTGTTTTTTAAAGTCTCCACCATAGAGCAAAAGTACATATTTATTTTTTATGTAGTCGGTATAATCGATGTTTAAAAACTGTTTGAAAAAATTTAAGTTTAAAAGTAGTATTTTTATGTTTTGATATAAAATATATTAAAATTCACCACCTGCTTTAAGGTTTGATTTCTTATTTATGATAAGTTTTAATTATGAAAATGCCATTTTTTTTGTGAATTTGCCATTTTTCTTAGAAAATTGATTTTTATATGTTATTTTTCGTTAAATTTGACTATTTTTAGAACTAATTTATCTTTTTAAGAATATAAGTGATTTTAGGCTGAAATCACTTATATTTTTTTGTCTCCCATATAGGGCGATTTAAGACTTTTTAAATTAAGATGTCGATAGAATCGATGTTTTATTTTTTGTGAAAATATTAGAAATGCCTTAAGGTTCAAGTCCAAAATTTAACAAAATCACAACTTTTTCAAAGATTTCAAAATAATTTAATTTCTATTAGCTCATTTAATATAATTGTAAAATCTGGCGGAGGTCAGATTGGTAACTTTTATCAGAAGAATTTTGTAATAAAAAAGTACGAAATTTTGTTTGCCCAATATCTGTAAATTGTATAGAAAGTGGTTTGCGAGACCTATATTGAATTGAACCTATAATATTTAGGTCTTGAGAAATAGTAGATTTAAAATTAAATTTGTGAGTTTTTTGGCTATATTGACCTTGATTAATTTGAATGTCTGTTTTGCTATTTAAAGTTTTAAAATTAAAAGTAGTCATTTCATTAATTATCTCGCCATCAAAAACAGAGTTTTCAAACATAGTTTTTGACTTTTCGATATTCAAGATTTCACTTAAATATGTAAGGTTCTTATTTTGTGCAAAAGATAGCTTTTGAAAAATACCATCAAATTTAATTTTATCCTCAAAGAAATTAATAGTCAAATCTCCAACCCCTTTGATGGTTGTATAGATTTGTAGAATTGCCAAAATTTTCCGAATATCTGCTCCATAAAATTCAATGTTTTTCTCACTTTTTGAAAAATTTAAATTTACTTCACCTTTTAAAGATTTTGAATATCCTTGGAAATTTGTTAAATCTCTGAAATGTTTGAGCTTTCCATTCACATTGATTTTATCAATCGAAATATTTAAATCTCCATCAAATTGATTTTGATTACCTCTCATTTTACCACTTAAATTTATTTTATTTCCTGCTAAATTGAAATTTACAAATTTATTAAAGTTGCGAACGAGAATTGAGCTTTTTTGTATTTCCAAAAATCCATCATCAGAAATAAATTTTTTTTTATACTTAAATTGGATATTTTCTTTTGCTGTGGATATTTTGGAAGTAATAATATTTTCAAAAATAGATATTTTGATATTACCAAAAGCTGAAAAAATACCAATATCTTGAAAATCGGAAATCCATTTTGATGACATTTGAGTAATTTGATAATCTAAATTTATAACTAAATCTTGAAATGATACTGAACCCGCAACTTTTACAACATCACGATTTTGCATATTAATATTAAAGCTGATATGCAAACCATCAAAAGTAAAGTTTTCAATACTGTAATCTTCGACAAGTCGAGTTTCAAAAAATGTACCAATTTCGTGTTTGATAATATTTGTTCCAATTGTAGAAGAGAGTGCAAAAATTATAGTTGTAAAAAGGGTAATAATAAAAGCAAAGATTAGAATGAAATTTAATTGCATTTCAGCCTAAGTGTCGATTAAAAGATAGTTCCGATTTTCCCGTTTTTCAATTCTATAATTCAGTGTTATATTTTGGATTTCAGTTGGCAGATTTGAACCTTTATAAAAGAGTAATTTTCCTCCGCTTTTAGCAAAAGGTTGTGCTAAATTTATAAGAGTTTCAGTATTTGTAACCGCTCGAGAAGTTACTAAATCTACCTTTGGAATATTTAAATTTTCGACACGGTCGGAATATATTTTAATATTTGTTAAATTTAAAGATGTCTTTAAATAATGAAGAAAACTGCTTTTCTTTTTTAAAGGTTCTACTAAAATAATCGTTTTATCTCGACAAGCTAAAGCGATTGGGATTGCGGGAAAACCAGCCCCGCTTCCAATATCTAAAAGAGTTTGGAATTCTACAAATTTTAGAGGAATTATAGAATCAAAAATAGAGTGATAAATTTCACTTTCATTCATTCTAGTTAAATTATGTACTTTATTCCATTTTTTGATGAGGTGAATATAAGTTTCAATATCTTGGAAAAAACTATTTCCAACCTCTATTTTTTCATTTTCTACATTTTCTCTAAAATTATTTTGCAAAATAATCCTTAAATATGAAGAGAAGAACCGACATAAATTGCGATAATTCCAAGAGCAATATTTACAGGCAACATATAAGCTGTAACGATTTTCATCTCTTTTTTTGCTTCTGCCAATTGGTCATCTTTGCTTCTCATAAGTTTGTCAGCTTTTGAAACTCTCAAATACATTACAATAAAATTGATTAGCATAACTGTCCAAAGTCCCTCTTTGATATGCACTAACATTTCGCCTTTATGCCCAAAACCATAAATTAGAACAATTCCAGTCACAACTAAAATTAGGATTGCAGGAATCACCATAGCAAAAAGATTTTTTGTGATATTTACACTTCTACTGATTCTGACAGATTCCGTAGCAATTAATTGCATTGCAGGATGAACTGCAAATTTAACTGCAATCATTCCGCCAACCCAAATTACCGAGCTTATAATATGGAGAAAAAGAATCTCCGTTCCAAAACTATTAAAAATTTCTACCATTTTCTATCCTAAAATTGATTTAACACAAATATTGATTCGTTTGCCGTCGGCAACACCTTGAAGCTCTTTTGAAGCAATTCCCATAATTTTCCCCATATCTTTTAAAGATGTAGCTCCAACTTTAGAAATAATTGCAGTCAGTTTTTCTGAAAGCTCTTCATCAGATAATTGCTTTGGAAGATATGAGATAAAAAGTTCAGCTTCAGCTAATTCTTGAGTTGCTAAATCTTCTCGCCCACCATCTTTATATTGTGAGGCACTCTCATTTCTTTGCTTAATCTGTTTTTGAAGAATTTTGATAATTTCAGAATCTGAAAGCTCTCGCCGTTCATCAACTTCAATCTGTTTCATTGCACTTGCCAAAAGCCGTAAAGTATCTCTTGTAAATTTATCTTTTGTTTTCATTGCAATTTTAATATCGCTTTGAATTTTTATTTTTAAATCACTCAAAATAGAACCCCTATTTTTATTGAAATTATAACTGAAAATATGAAACTGGCTGAATAGAGAATTAAAAAGTAGGTAAAAGAAATTAGCTCTTTGGGTAAGGCAACAGCTATAATTAATAAAGTTATATATTCTTATTGTAAATATATATTTTTAAACAAGTAATTATTTATATAACTAATGATTCTTTCATTTTTTATAAGCTTTTATCCAACTAATTAGCTCATCTTCTTTGATATTTTCCATAAAAATTCTAATTTATAATCAAGAAATTCAAAATTTTTAGAGTGTTTGTCACTCTTACGAGTAAGATAGAAATC
>Ga0256826_1001557_pt1 | contig 14266 bp, 15 predicted proteins | sample CV79metaG_FD_185975 | JGI IMG/M metagenome (GOLD analysis project Ga0256826, IMG submission 185975) | Hydrothermal vent microbial communities from East Pacific Rise, Pacific Ocean - CV79 | ecosystem: Environmental > Aquatic > Marine > Hydrothermal vents | place: Pacific Ocean: East Pacific Rise...
GCTCCATCGATAGGAAAATGTTGTTATGAAGTCGACTGGAGTGTAACAAAACATTTCAAAGATATTAAAAATGCTTATGAAAAAAAGGGTAAAAAACAGATGTTAGATTTGGCGTATATCAATAAAGTTCAGCTTCTTGAATCGGGACTAGATAGAAAAAATATAGAAAGTTCCAATATCTGTACAGCATGTGAAGTTGACAACTACTTCTCTTATCGAGAAGAAAAAGGGTGTTCAGGACGATTTATGAGCATGATAGCACTAAGATAAGCAATTAAAGCTGTCCAATTACAATACTATCTTCATTATTAGAGGTAGATTTAGGAGTCATTTCAGATTTAATAATTTCAACAATTAATGATAAATCAGCAAAATTCATATTTAATTTTTTAGCCAACATCTCAACAGGCTCTTTTTTGCTTTTTTCCTCTTCCATAATTTTAACAGGCTCAATCTCATCTGGTTCACTATTTTGTAATTGAACAATAAGCTCTGAATCATATTCATCAAAATTATTACTTTCAGGCAAAGAAACTTGGCTTGTAAAGATATTTGAATTAAATTCAATTGAAAAATTTTCAGAAAAATCACTAAAAAAATTACTATATCCCATAAATATAAGACCTGCAATAATTGTAGCTGTTTCAAGTTTAATAATGTTTTTTAAAGAAAAAAGTCCTTCACTTTTATCTACGCCCAGTTCTGCTTTATATGAATTATAATAGTCATTACTTGTCTTATGACTCTTTCTTCTAAATATGCTCATCTTTATTTCCTTTTTTGTTAAAGTAATAATAATATAAGAGTTGGTAACAAAAGTGAAAATTTTGGATTTTCACCTATAAAAGTGATGGCTATTTCAACTTTTAAATTAAATTACATTCTAGAATACAAGAGACTTTAAATATTTTTTTAGATACCCTAACGCTTTAAAAAAGGAATTTAAATGAACAGACAGACAACTATTTTAACAAGCATCATAGGTGCTTTGCTTTTAATCATAGGTCTATTATTTTATACAAAAGTAATAGAGATAAAAAGGATAAACCCAGCTTCAGAAATCACTACTTTTCACTTCACAACATTAAATGGAAAAAGTTTTAATATCCATGCAGAGAATCGAAAATTTAAGATTGAAGGAATGGAAGGGAAAATTGTTTTTCTAAAAATTTTTGGATGGGATTGTGAATTTTGTCAAAAAGAGATTCCACAACTTATTAATTTAAAAACATCACTCGCTGACACTTTTGATACTATTGCAATAGAAGCACAAGAGCATACCGATGAACAGTCAAAAGCATTTATTAAAAAATATGGTATTAACTACGATATTGTTTCAGGGAATAACCAAAAAAAATTTTATGCTTACTTACAAAAACAGTATGGTTGGACAGGAATTATTCCTCTAACAATCGTTTTATCTAAAGAGGGTTATGTATTGGCATTTGAGCGAGGTTCAAAATCTTACTCTTTATCAGAACTACTTAAAGCCTCTCTATTAAAAAAATAGTTCCATGGTTAGAAATCCATACAAAATAACCATCATCTCTCTATTAATAAACTCTACTCTTAATGCAACATCATCGACCGATTGCATCTCTGCTCCTCCACAAGAAGAGCAAGGGTGTAGCATATTATCTATTTTAAAAAAGACTACAACCCCCATATTTAAAATAAGAGAAGAGGTCGTAACAACCCAAGATATTATAAAAAAAGAGATAAAGCTAAAAATTACAGAAGAACTTACCTCTGTCAAAGTTACTCATGAAAATCAAAAAATAGTTATAAAACGTACTCCAAAAAACAGTCAATATACCTGTCCACCATTCTGTATACAACCGATGAAGATTCAAGGAGTCACAACAGTTGGAGAACTAGAGGTATTAAATTTTATGCAAGAGCTAAAAAAAGAGGAAGCAAAACTACTTATAGATATACGTTCAAGTAAAAAATATAAAAAATATACCATTCCTACTGCAATTAACATTCCATATAGTATGTTAAAGAGTAAAAGCAAATATCAAAAAGATGTGTTAACCCTTTTAGGAGGAGAAAAAATTGGAGAGAAATGGCGTTTTAAACATGTTCCTACACTGCTTATTTTTGGAACAGATGAAAGCTCTTCAGAAGCATCACAAGCAATTAAGATACTGTTAAAATTATCGTATCCAAAAGAAAAAATACTTTTCTATCGTAGTGGAATAGAAGGCTGGAAGCGTTTAGGATTAACCATTTATTAATTATTTTTTACAAAAGGCTTAGAGACAGAGACAACTCCCAAGGTCTCTACAAATGGTAATTTTTCAAACGCTATCTCTTTTTCAACTTCAAAATATTTTTCTGGATTTTTAATCTCTAGATTATCCTCTAAAACAAAAATCTTCGAATGAGAAACTGTTTCTAAATGTTTAAATTTTTTCTGCTCTTCCTTCGATAAAGTATATAAATCAGGTTGAACACCCAAGACAACTCTATTCTCTTTTTTTATCGTAGAGTTACGATTAAACTTGGATTGCATTGCTAAAGCGATTCTTTTCTCTCTTTTTATTTTTTTTGCACGAGCCATTCTCTTCTCTTTGGCTCTTTTTTTTGAAAGAGCTACTCTCTTCTCTTTGGCTCTTTTTTTTGCAAGGGCTACTCTCTTCTCTTCGGCTCTCTTTTTTGCAAGGGCTACTCTCTTCTCTTTGGCTCTCTTTTTTGCAAGAGCTACTCTCTTCTCTTCGGCTCTCTTTTTTGCAAGAGCTACTCTCTTCTCTTCGGCTCTCTTTTTTGCAAGAGCTACTCTCTTCTCTTCGGCTCTCTTTTCTACAAGGGCTACTCTCTTCTCTTCATCAATCCTCTTTAGGTTTACTAAAACCTCCATTGCCTCTTCTTCTGATAGCCTTGATTGTTCTAAAGCCTCTTCTGTTGCCAATTTTAACTTTTCCAAAATTTCACTCTCTTTATCCTCTTCAATAGCCTGTTCAGGAATAACTATTGGTTCAATATAGATTAGTTGAATATCTTCTTCTTGCTCTAAAGAGGGGAAAATATAAAATCCAAGAGCAATAAAAGGTAAAATAAGTAGAGATAAGAGGGATTTTTTCATAGACAATAGAATCCTTAAAAGTTGAGATTAGAAATTGTATTATAATTAGAATAGCCTAAAAATTCTATCTAAGATTAATTTTTTTTCAAAAGATACCCATTTCTAAGCCAAAATACCACGCCACCTTTAAGATTAACGACCAAAAATCCCTCTTTAGACAAAAGTCGAGCAGAATCTATACTTCGTTTTCCTCGTTCAGAATAGAGCAAAATTTTCTGTTTCTTATATTTTTCTATTCGAGAAATACTATTTTTCAATTCTGAAAAAGGGATATTGATGGCACCTTCAATAGAATCCTTATTGTATTCATCTGCTGAACGAACATCAACAACAACAAGGTTTTTATCACTCTTAATTAAGGCTTCTCCCTCTTGTGTTGAAAGATTCTCAAAATCACTAAAAATCCAACCTTGACTATACGAGAAATATCCCAGCATCAATAACATAACCAACCATGTTAAAAGATTTATTTTTTTATCATCCATTATTTTTATCCTCTAAAATTTATAACTAACCAACTCTCCACGTTTAAGACGTGGAAGTAAATCCATTTTTATTTTCCGTATTAAAAAACTCTTTTTTATTAAAGAAAGAGAGTCATCAATCGTAATATTTTTCAACTGTGCAGAATAATATTTAAATAAAAAGTGTCGTAAAGATTTAATTAACTCCTCTTCACTCATCACTTTTATATTCTCATCCAAACTCAACCCTATAATTGAAGGAGTATCTTCTTTCTTAATAACAGATTGAAGTAAAAGAGAATATTTACCAAACATCAAAGGATCTACAACATTTATAACATGATTAATAAACTCTCTATTCTCTATCAACGTTTTAATAATACTCAATAAACCAACATCATCTTTAACTGCATCATCTACATTTAGTTGAACCATAGGTAGATGCTTTGTATTAACTGCTTTTGGCTCTCTACTTACTCCAAAAAACTCCTCTCGAACACCAAGAACTGTTGAGGCATGAACAACATAAGCATCACGAATAATTGGGCTTAATGTATCTAAATAACTTTTAAGTGCTTTAAATGCTGTCTCTTTTTGACGAGGATTTGTTAAATCATAACCTTTTGCCATCATCTCCAAAACAAAAGGAGTTAATGGCTGTCCTTCACGTAAAAGATTCGCTACCTCTTGAACTTTTCCTGTTGCAATCATATCTGCAGGATCTTTTCCATCTGGAAAAAGTACAACAGATCCATCAAAACCACTTCCACTTAACAAAATAGAAGCTTTTAAGGCTGCGGCAACACCTGCTTTATCTCCATCATATGCCAAAACAATATGAGGGTCACCTTTACGTAAAATAGGTAGATGTTCATTGGTTAATGCCGTTCCTAATGTGGCAACTGCGTCTGTAAACCCTGCTTGATGAAACATTATTACATCAAGATAACCCTCACAAACAATAAGCTTTTTATTTCTATAGATACTCTCTTTGGCTTTGGAGTAGCCATAGAGTAACTGAGACTTATTAAAAAGCTTGGTCTGAGGAGAGTTAATATACTTTGCAGGATGATTGGTTATGGTTCGCCCACCAAACCCTACAATAGCTCCACTTGCAGAGTAGATAGGAAAAGTTATACGCTCGGTTAATCGTGCATAATAACCTCCACTCTCTCTACGGTCAATAATTCCTGCCTCTTGAGCTTTTGGCAAAGGTAAAAAAGAAGCTGATAGAAAATTAAGTAGTTCATGTGATTTTCCAATATAACCTATTCCAAACTTCTCTATGGATTGTTGTGTAATTCCTCTATCATGCAGATACTTTTTAGAATTATCCATTGCATCAAGATTTTGACTATACCAATTTTGTACCTGCTCCAATACACGTCTTGCTTCACTGTTATCATTTGTCCCCTTGGTGTAAGCCAATGAAAAGTTCATAATAGAAGCTATCTTCTCCAGAGCTTCGGGATAATTTAATTTTTCATACTCTTGAACAAATTTAATAGCATCACCACCAATGGAACAGCCAAAACAGTGAAAAATCTGTTTAACAGGACTAATAACAAAACTGGGAGTCTTCTCCCCATGAAAAGGGCAATTTGCTTTAAAATTTGCTCCTGCTTTTTTTATCTCAATATAGTTCGAGATAATATCAACAATGTCTATGTTATTTTTTAGTTGTTCTACCGATGTGTTGTCAATCATAGCCGTATTATATCTAATATGCTAAAATATTAACAAAAAAGGAAACTCTTGGATAATATTCTTCCTGCATATGATGACCCTCTTTTTAGCATTTTGATTATTGTTGTTTTGGTACTTATTGTGGCACTAAGCTCTTTTATTATGGGAAACATCAAACAAGAGCGTAAAGAGAAAAGTCTACAACATTTTTTTAACCGTTTCAATACAAAAGAGTGTCTATTAGAGATAGAAGAGATGCCTTTTGAACCTACACTTATTAAACCTCTCTCTCTTTTAGCTTTTGCCTTTACAAACCAAGGAGAGTATCAGAAATCTATCAATTTACATCTCTATCTTATAGAAAATATTCCAAAATTTGAGGAGAAAGAGGAGATTTTAGAACAGCTTGGACAGACCTATTTAAAAGCAGGTTTTCTAAAACGAGCAGAAGCTATTTTTTTACAAATTCTACACAAACATTCACGAAACAAAGATACACTCTACCATTTGGGAGTTGTCTATGAGCTTCTACATGAATATGATAAAGCTCAAGAGATTATTATTCCACTAAAAATATTGGGAGAAAAGACACAAAACCTAGAGGCACATCTAAATTTAAATAAACTTCTTGTTAATAAACAGTTGAGCAATCAAGAAAAAGTTGAGAGATTAAAAATGCTATTGAATGATAATTTTTATGATTATCGACGTATAATGAAAGCCCTTTTTCAATTAGATTTAGACTCTGCATGGGCAAAGATAAAGCCCTCTAAAGTTCACTCTATCATTGATATTTTATGGTTCTTACCCACTTCAAATCTCAACTTTGATATAATTTCGTCTGATGATACGTTACGTACTATCTTCATGGCAAAAGGAGTTTTGCCTCTTAGTAAAGTAAAAATAGAAAGTGATTTTTTTGTAATCAATACTATTCTTTCAGCTAAAAGAGATGGTAATAATGAAGTTGATATGAACTTCTCCTATGGTTGTTCAAAATGTAAACAAAATTTTCCAATTTCATTTACACGTTGTCCACAATGTTATGCCATAGATGCCATACAAATTAAGGAAACAGTTGCAAAAAAACAGTCGCAAACAGGTTACTCTCTACTCTGATGGATCAAGCCTTGGAAACCCAGGTCCTGGAGGATATGGGGGAATACTTGAATTTAAAGGACATAAAAAAGAGTTTTATGGTGGAGAGCCTCACACTACCAACAATAGAATGGAACTTCGAGGCGTAATAGAGGGTCTAAAACTTATAAAAGAGCCTTGCGATGTTACAGTTATCTCTGACAGCTCCTATGTTGTTAATGCTATTAACTCTTGGCTTAAGGGATGGATTAAAAAAGAGTTTAAAAAAGTAAAAAATGTTGATTTATGGAAAGATTATCTTACCTATGCAACACCCCATAACGTTACAGGGGTTTGGGTACGTGGACATGATGGACATGAAGAGAATGAACGCTGTGATAAATTGGCTTATAATGAAGCACAACGACAAAAAGCACTCTTATAGGGTGTAATTTATTGCACCAAATCAATCAAAAATGGTGCTACAAAATAAAAAAGGAATATAAAAATATGAAACAATTTAAAGCACTAGAGAAGGCTTTAAACTACAAATTCAAACGAGATGACCTCATCATCGAAGCACTTACACACAAAAGTTATAAAAAACCTTATAACAATGAGCGTTTAGAGTTCTTGGGCGATGCGGTTTTAGATTTGATTGTAGGCGAGTACCTTTTTCAAAAATTCCCTCATGAGAATGAGGGTGTTTTATCAAAAATACGTGCATCTTTGGTTAATGAAAAAGGGTTTACAACCTTAGCAAAAACCATTAACCTTGGAGCATCACTGCTTATCTCCTCTGCCGAAGAGAATAATGATGGACGAATTAAACCATCACTACTCTCCAATGCTTTTGAAGCCGTTATTGGTGCTATCTATATCGAGAGTGGTTTAAAAGTAGCCTCTGAAATTACGATTAGACTCATTGAATCCTCTTACAAAACCATTGATTTAAACTCTCTATCCAAAGATTTTAAAACAACCCTACAAGAGCTAACCCAAGCCGATTTTGGAGAGACACCAACCTATAAACTGATTAAAGCGTTTGGACCAGACCATAAAAAAGAGTTTGAGATAGCAATTGAGCTACAACACAAAATTATCTGCTCTGCAATTGGACGAAGTAAAAAAGAGGCTCAACAAAAAGCAGCCGAAATTGCACTAAAAACATTAAGAGGAGAGGCATAATGAACACCTTTGGAAAAAAGTTCTGCATAACAACATTTGGAGAGTCTCATGGTAAAGCACTGGGTTGTATTGTAGATGGTGTACCAGCAGGTCTAAAAATAGACGAGAATTTTATTCAGAGTGAACTTGACCGAAGAAAACCAGGAAAGAGCAAACTAGAGACAGCAAGAAAAGAGGATGACAAAGTCGAAATTCTTTCAGGAACGTTTGAAGGTCTTAGTACAGGAACACCCATTATGATGGTAATCTTTAACAGCAATCAAAAAAGTAGAGATTATGATAATGTCAAAGATTTGTTTCGCCCTGGACATGCTGACTTTACCTATTTTCATAAATATGGTATTCGTGACTATCGGGGTGGTGGACGAAGTTCTGCACGTGAAACAGCTGCAAGAGTAGCAGGTGGAGCAATTGCAAAACTTATGTTAAAAACACTTGACATAACCATTGAGTCAGGTCTATCTGAGGTAGATGGAATTAAAGCAGAAAATTATGATTTTGATTATGCAAAAAGTTCACTTCTATATGCGTTGGATAAAAATGTTGAAAAACAACAAGAAGAGGCTATTCTATCTGCAAAAAAGAGACATGACTCTGTGGGTGGTGTGGTCTTAACCGTGGCAAAGGGTGTACCAATTGGTCTTGGAGAGCCACTCTATTATAAGTTAGATGCAATTTTAGCAGAAGCGATGATGGGTATTAATGCGTCTAAAGGGGTAGAGATTGGTGATGGTGTGGCATCAACTTCACTAAAGGGTAGTCAAAACAATGATGGCATTACCCCCAATGGATTTACATCAAATCATGCAGGAGGTATCTTGGGTGGAATATCAAATGGCGATGATATTGTGGTAAAAACCCACTTTAAACCAACACCCTCTATTTTTCAAGAGCAAGATACAGTCAACACAAAAAATGAAGCGATGAAATTTGAGCTAAAGGGTCGTCATGACCCTTGTGTTGCAATTCGTGGTTCTGTGGTTTGTGAAGCGATGATGGCACTGGTTCTTGCAGACATGACACTTCTTAATATGGGTAAAAAAATGGAGCATCTTCAAACAATTTATAAAAAATAGGACTACTCTTTATCTTCAGAACCTATTTATATAATAAATAATTGATTTTAACTTTATTTATTAAGTTTTCTTTTAGTATAATTCCTCCATACCAAAAGGATTATCACTATGAAAAAATTCAAAATACTATTTATCAAAATGAGCTTCCTTGGTCTTGCCTTCCAAGGTTGTGGTGGAGGAGCTAAACCAAAAAAAACCTATCCTACTGCCATAGGTTCAGCTGTATCCATAACAGCTGAAGAGGAGAAAGCCAATAACCTAACACTAGAAGTTGCAAAAATTATAGAGACACAAATCAATAAAATTAATCAACAAGAGGCAACAAGTTTCTCTAAAACAACCAACTATTGCGATGTTTCAGGACTACAAGAGAAAGAGCTTTTTGGAAGCATGGAGAAAATTACTATTGCGTCAAACTATCAAGCATGTAAAAATGATAATAATACTCAAAATGGAGATACAGTAATGACTTATGAAAATACAGATGATGATGGAAAATTCCCAACAGATTTAAGACTACAAGCTCAAAATGATTATAACTTTAACGATATTGTCCTCAAAGAGGGTGCAACCATAGCTTGTCAAGATATTAATTATAATGAAGATAAAAGTGTAGAGAGCATGATTATACTCATTAATGGTACAGTTGAATATAACTCAAAAACCTATACCCTAGAGAATCATCAAGAGGTTATTAACTTTTAAACCTTGATTCTCTTCCACTCTCCCTTGTCAAAAGCTCTCCACAATAAAAATGCTTTGATAAAGGTATCAGAAATCATTGCAATATAGACCCAAACTATATCATGAAAATACCATGATAATAAAAATGCAGGAACAATACGTACTAACCATAAAGAGGATAAGTTAATACGTAAAGTTCTTCTGCTGTCCCCTGCTCCTCGTAATGCTCCAGATAAAACAAAATTAAAGGCTAATGGAATCTGAGAAAGACCCACAATTTGAAGATACAAACTTGCCTGTTCCATAGTTTTAGCATCATTGGTAAAGAACTGAACAATAAATTCAGGTGTAAATATCATAAAAAATGAGAGAAAAAACATCAACCCCACAGCATACTTAAGCACCAACATAACATCTTCTCGGGACTGTTCAGGCTTTTTAGCCCCAAGCCCCTGCCCCATAAGTGCCATCGCTGCAATGGTAAACCCAATTCCTGGCATAAATGCCAACCCCTCAATTCGCAAACCAATCTGATACCCAGCCATAGCCTCTGTTCCATAATCAGCAATAATTGCAGTAAAAAGCATAAATGAACCCATAGTCAAACCACGTTCCAACGAAGCAGGAAGCCCAACTTTTAAAGCTCGGTCTAGTAAATTTTTAGAAAATCTTACCATTGGAGTAAAAATCATCTTGCCTCTAATATATAAAATCAGATAGACAAAAAGCTCTAACATATTAACAATAACCGTAGCAATACTTGCCCCCTGAACCCCCAATGCCATAAATCCAAAGTTTCCAAAAATCAGAATATAATTTAACCCAACATTTAAAACAATTGATACCAACTTAACATACATAGGTGTCTTGGTATCGCCTGTAGCACTCAAAGCTGTAATAAAAACCAACTTTACAAAGATAAAAGGCATCATCAAAGTTAAAACCTGAACATACCCTTGACCCAATTGTGTAACCTCGGGTGATAACCCATACAGAACATAGAGCTGTGATGAACCAAAATACCACAACGGAGCAACAACCAAAGAGAGTCCAAAAGCAAATATATAAAGCGTGGATAGAGCAAAAGAGGCTCGTTTAATCTTACCCGCCCCATAAAACCTAGATACAAGAGCATTTGTCCCAACATGAAAGATTGTAAGCAGAGCAAATACAAACATCAAAGATTGCAACCCAACCCCCACAGCAGCCACAGCAAAAGCCGAAATAGTCCCCACCATAATAAGGTCAGTAATAACCTGCAACATATCAAGCAGAGAGTTAAACGCAGCAGGAAGCGAAATTTTTAGGATTTTTTTGTGTTTTGTTTTGTCTATTTTTAGCATTTTACTCCATATATTCATTCTATTTAAACCTAATTTGTAGATTCAATTTTAAATAGTATCTATCATTCTTTTTATAAATCTCAAACATCTTATATCGTTTTGAACTGGGGCTATCAAGCTTGATATTATCAATTAAATATTTATCTACTATCTCTTTAAAATAGACCAAATCCAACAGATAAACTTCTCCTATTTTAGTCACTAAAATAATGCCACCATTAACTTCATTTACTCCGTTCCACTTTTCACTTGCTCTCATTCCAAAGGTTACAGCATTAGCAAAGTCTCCCATTTTCTTTTTATAAAAATTATCATCATCTTGATTATTGCTAATGAGTGTTATAAGTTTCTGAATATCCTTCTCATTTTTACTATAAGAGAGATAGAGCATTTGAGCCAAAATCTTATCTAAATTGGAATCAATCAATTTCAAATTATAATCAAAAGTACTACTTTCAACTTTGACAAACTCAACAGTTACTCCATGCTTATTTAAAAATTCACATCTCTCTAAAAGCTTTTTTCTACTCTTTATACTGTTATTTTCATTCATAACCTCATCATTGATATTTTTCAACTCATAGATAAAATTGGTATGTCTCGAAGCATTTAAAAGTGTTGCCTTGCTTCCAAGATTGGATTTAATATTATATTTTAGATTAACTATTTTACTACGCTGATTATCCAATAGATTAGCCTCTAAATCGCCTTTTACTTTAGAGCTACCCTTTGGCTTTTTCCCATCAAACAGATTATCAATCAACTCATCTATCTCTTTAATCTCAAATGAACCTTTAGCTTTTTTATGTGCCAATATTTTTTGTAGTAAAAGAGCATTTTGTTTAGAGATACATCCTATTTTATACTCTTGAATCTTTTTATCTTTGACTATTTTTATAATCTTATCATCAAGAATTTTATATTTTCTTTTGCCTAAAACAATCTCTAACACTCTAAATAGATTCTCTTCAATAACTTTTAAATTTTCATCAACTATTATTAAATTTGGCTTTTCAAGTAGATATAAAAAAGTATAAAGCTCTGACCACTCTCCTTTATTAAACCCCACGTTCAAACTCCTCTAATTTTGCATAGATATACTTTGCCAACTCTTCTATAACAGGGATAGATACAGAGTTTCCTAGCTGTTTATACTGTTGTGTCTCACTCACTTTAGCAGGAAAAGAGAAGCCATCTTTTTTATTTTCAACAAAAGCATAATCTTTAAACCCTTGCAGTCTTGCCCACTCTCTTGGAGTCATTACTCTAATCCCTTGATTATTAATAGGAGATTTTTTACTTCCAAACATAATTCCATAATACTCTGGCTTCTCTTGCACCACCAAATTTCGCTCTTTTCCACTTCCACCAGTTGCCAAAATAGTATTAGATATTGGATTCTCTCCAATATTTACAACCTTATACCCAAAACCATTCCCTTTTGATTTATGCTTTGCTTTATGTTTTTCAAGTGTCTTAATATACTGTTCCGAAAGATAATATTTAGCAGATACATCCTCTTCTAACAACTCATAAAGATTATTAAATATCGGTTTCTCTTTTTTAGTTGGCAAAGCATCAAATCTATAATTTTTTGGAACTAAATCATCTCTAAATCCTATAATGTAGGTTCTAACTCTCTTTTGAGGCAATCCAAAATCTACTGTTTTTCGCAAAAATGATTTTGAGTCATACTCTAATACACCGTTAGAGTCATCCACACCAACCACTTTATATCCCAACTCATTAACCAATGTCTCTATAATAATTTTAAATGTTTTACCCTTATCATGACGAAAAAGCCCCTCTACATTCTCTAATAAAAAAGCTTTGGATTTTGTCTCTTTTAATATATCAGCCACATCAAAAAAAAGTGTTCCTCTTGTGGTATCTTCAAATCCTCGTTTATCCCCTGCTATAGAAAACGATTGACAAGGAAATCCTCCTAATAGAACATCATAATCAGTATTTTTTACTTTCTCTTTAAACTCTTGGCTTGTCACATCATTTTGTGGATTTTCCCCATAAAGATGCTCATAAGTCATACAAGCATACCTGTCTATTTCAGCAGAGAGTACATTTTGAAAACCATTGGTTAACTCAAAACCTTTTCTAATGCCACCTATACCACAAAAAAGGTCTATGGTTTTATATTTTTTTAGGGTTGGATTGTTTATTGGTTTAGTCATTTTTCTAGTTTATCCAAATATCTTTTTATAGCCAAACCAACCTCTTTAGCCAAATTAACAGGTACAGCGTTACCAATCTGTTTATATTGTTGAGATAAAGAACCCTCAAAACTCCAACTATCAGGAAATGATTGAATTCTAGCATTTTCTCGTATAGAAAAAGGTCGTAACTCATCAGGATGACACCGTTCTGTCTGTTTTTGAGCAGGGCTACAGAGTACTGTTAGACCTGCTTCATTCCATGAAAGTCGTCTTGCAATTCCTGTACGACCTCCACCCATAAAGTAGGTTGTTTTCATATAATCTCTTGCTATATCATCAGGTAAATCTCTCCAACATCCCCCTGGTTTGACATGTTTTAAAACCTCTTTTTTCTTCTCATTATAAGTGGCACAAGGAGAGTCAGGGACATCTTGTAAAATATCTTTTAAGGTCAATGTTTTAGCATAAGGAGTAGGAAACTCAAACTCCTCATTTATTTTCTCTTTAATATCTTTTCGTATACCGATAATAATAATTCTTTGTCGTTTTTGAGCCACCCCATAATCAACAGAATTGAGTACCTTATATTGAACAACATAACCTACCTCTTCAAAAATTTTTATCATGGTTTGGAGTGTTTTACCACCATCATGAGAGACCAAACCTTTGACATTTTCGGCAAAAAACATTTTTGGCTTTAACTCTTCTAAAATTTTAGCAAAATCAGAAAAGAGTGTTCCTCTTACATCAGCCATACCTTGACGATTACCTGCATAAGAGAACGATTGACAAGGGTAACCACCAGAGAGTAAATCTATCTCTTCATCATCTTCTAAATATTTTTTTATACCCTCTTGGGATATTTTAGTAATATCCTCCTCTATAACATTCCAGTCTGGTCTATTGGTTTTAAGCGTTTTACATGCCCATTTATCTAGCTCAACAGTTGCCTTTGTAACAAAACCTGCTTTCTCTAATCCCAAAGCCAAACCACCTGCTCCTGCAAAGAGTTCAACTACATTGTATTTGGAATTTGAACAGTTTTTTTTATATATTTTTGTCATAAAACTCACTTATCTTTTAATGGCATAATTTTAACTAAAAAAATTATATTTAGAGAAATAATGCTCTATCTACTTTTAACTTAGAATGGACTCTTCTTAAATAAAAAAGCTGTAAGTAGCTGTAGAGGCTCTTTTAAGCCCGAAGTTTCGGGATGTATAGAGCCTAAATATACCATTTTGCCCACCTAATACACTCTTTAGCCCAATTAAAACACCTTTTCGCCCATCTATTACACTATAAAAATATTTAGGGATATTATGCTGAATTAGCTCTTTTTAACTCTGTTTGATAGAGAAAAAGGGAGTAATTTCGATTTTAAACCATAAAATCCTTCTAAAACAAAATTTAAATACTCCTTTTCGCCCATCTATTACACCATAAAGTATAAATAGTATATTAAAAAAGAACATGATATAATACACTA
>Ga0256826_1001558_pt1 | contig 14261 bp, 15 predicted proteins | sample CV79metaG_FD_185975 | JGI IMG/M metagenome (GOLD analysis project Ga0256826, IMG submission 185975) | Hydrothermal vent microbial communities from East Pacific Rise, Pacific Ocean - CV79 | ecosystem: Environmental > Aquatic > Marine > Hydrothermal vents | place: Pacific Ocean: East Pacific Rise...
AGATATAATTGAGTATCTTGATTTATCAACAATAAGAAGACCAAACTTAGAACCAAAAAGAATTAATATTGATTTTCCTACTTGGATGGTAAAAAAACTTGATGAAGAAGCTCGACATATTGGAGTAAGTCGTCAAGCTATTATAAAAACTTGGTTAGCTGACAAAATAATGGAAGTTGAGCATCATAAAATAGCTGTATAACAACATCGTAACCAATAAATATTGCCAATTCAAGTAGTAAGTGTAACTAATAATGTCAATATCACTTGTTAACTGTTTTGGAAATGACAGAGAAACAGATTATTGAATACTCTCTACTACCTACTTAAAGATTATTCTCTCTGCATATTCAACACTACATCGTAGTTTCCAAGTGTTAATCGCTCCATCTTCATTATGTCTTATTTTCATAATCTTATGTTTATCTCTTTGGTTGATATAAATAGTGTCATCTATCCATTTATCATCATCAATTCTAAATAATTCATAGTTGTTTTCTGTTCTTAGGTAAGAGTATGTTTCATCTGAAGTGTCTCTCAGCTCATCACCATAATGTGCAAAGTCAAATTTCTTTTTCATATATTTATCAAGTAACTCTTTTTCATTTGTTGTTACACCCTCAGGACTAGTGTATAACCATTTAGTATACTTACATTTATATATATGATCAGCATTTAAAAATGGGGAGAATACAAGAATTATTAATATCATTATTTTTTTCATTTTTAAACCCTATTTAGTCACAAATTCTATGTAAATCATAACACTTATTGAATAAAATAAAACTTAGAATATTTTTCAAAAAGTTTACGCTAAAATTCTAAAAAATATAAACTATTAAAAAACAGGATAATAATGTCACAAGATATTAAACCAGTATCAAATAAAAATAGAGTAGAGATACTTGATGTTATTCGTGGATTTGCGATATTTGGAATAATTATCGCAAATATACACTCTTGGAGTGGTTATAAGTTTATTCCTTATGATGTTTTAGCTACCTTACCTTACTATGACTATAATCAAACACTTCATAATCTATTTATGTTTTTTATAGATACAAAATTCTATACTCTTTTTTCACTCTTATTTGGAATTGGCTTTTACATTCAGTTCAATAAGCAGCGAGATAATCAAGAAATATTTATACCCATGTATAGAAAAAGACTTCTATTTTTAATCATGTTTGGGGCGATACATGCCTTTTTTTGGTCAGGAGATATTTTACTTATTTATGGTGTTGTAGGTTTAGTTTTAACACTATTTAGAAATTTACAAACAGAAACAATTTTTAAGCTTAGTATATTTTTCTACTTTGTATGGTTAGTATATGACCTTGTTTTTGCTCTGTTCTTTCCTGATTTTGCTGTTTACCCAGTATCAACTGCATACAAAACTTATCCCGATATTTCTCCGGCTGATTTAACTGTAGTTTTTCAAGATGGGAGCTTTATGGAAGTTCTTAAGATGAACTGGCATAACTTGTACTATAGATACTTAGATCTTATACCTTCTGGACGTTTAACAAAGGTACTTGCACTCTTTTTACTTGGATTTTACCTGATGAGTATAGACTATTTTAGAACTTATGCTCGTTCACTAAAGCTTCTTGTCCTCTTTTTTCTTCTAGGTACTGTTTTTACTTTTATCTCTATTGAAATTGGTGGAAGTATGGTCAAATACTCTCATAATTTATCAAATGTATCTTATAAAATGTTCGCTGTTACCGGTCAGATTTTTCTTGCTCTTTCATATGTACATCTTTTAGCTATTTTAGATGAAAAACGATTCTTCAAAAAGTTTTTTCACCTTTTTGCTTATGTTGGTCGAATGTCTTTTACTTCATATCTTATGCATACACTTTTTGGTTTTCTTATTTTTTATCCATTTTTTGGAGGGCTATTTGGTACTATGGGTATTTTAGAGATAACACTTTTAGCCATAGCTCTTTATGGTTTTCAAATCGCTTTTAGTTATTTTTGGCTTAAATATTTTGCCTTTGGTCCACTAGAGTGGGCTTGGAGATGTTTAAGTTACTCAAAGATATTTCCTATTTTAAAACAGAAGAAGCAGAGTTGATAGAAGTTAAAAGTGATGATGGTTCATTTACTGCTTACTCCAAAGAGTATGACGAACACTACCACTCTACAAAAGATGGAGCACTTAAAGAGTCATACCAAAAACATGTTATACCTGCGTTTTTAGCACTTGGGTGCAAAGAAGAAGTAGCTATTTTAGATATCTGCTATGGGCTTGGGTTTAACACACTGTGTACTCTGTTATACTATAAAGAAAATAGTCCAACAACAAAATTAAGGATTTACTCACCCGAGCTAGATGCTAGCCTTATAAAATCACTTAAAAGTTTTACTTATCCAAAAGAGTTTGATAGCTTAAAAGAGATAATAATCAGACTGAGTGAAGAGAATATTTATGAAGATGAAAATCTTTATATTGAGATATTTTTAGGTGATGCTCGTGAGTATGTTAGGAGGTTTAAAGATAAGTTTGACATAGTCTATCAAGATGCTTTCTCTCCAAGTGCAAACCCTATGCTATGGACACAAGAGTACTTTAGCGATATAAAACGCAGTATGAAACAAGAAGCAGTTCTAACAACTTACTCAATGGCTCTAAAAACAAGACTTGCACTCTATGAAAATGATTTTAATATTTACATAAATAGTGCGGATGATATACGAGATGCTACAGTAGCTTCTTTAGAAAAACTGAGTATCTTTAAAGAAGTAAATATGCAACACAAGATAGCTTGTAATCCAGATATAAAATCTTTAAGAGATTAAGAGTTGATAAGAGTTAAAAACTCTTCTCCAAATTGCTCATACTTTTTCTTACCAATTCCATTCACTTCAAGCATAGAATCTTTGTCAACTGGCTTATCATTTGCTAAGTGTTTAAGTGTTTTATCGCTAAAAATAATGTAGGCTGGAACACCCATCTCACTTGCAAGTTCACTGCGTTTTCCTCGAAGTTCTTCAAACAACTCTTCATCATAATCAAACTCTTTTGCCTGTTTAACTTTTTTCTCTTTTATGTTAATAATTAAACGAGAAGATTTTATGTCTATAAGCTTAAGTGACTTCAGAACTTCTACTGCATCATTTGTAAGTTGGAGTACACTAAAGTCACCAAGTGTTAAGATTTTGAGTTCAAGAAGTCGCTCGACTATAATAAACCACTCTTTTTTACTGAGCTCTAAGCCTATACCATAGACAGAGAGTTTATCTGCACCATTTGTAAGAATTTTCTGTTCACTAGAGCCTCTTAAAATATCAATAATGTAGTTTTTACCGAAACCCTGCTGCGTTTTATAGATGGTAGAGAGAATCATCTGTGCTTCTTTTGTTATATCTTGGCGTTTATCATCCGAGTTTAAGCAGTTGTCACATCTATCTTTACACTCATCAAGTGTATCATCAAAGTACTCTGCAAGTTGTTTATGAAAGCAAATTTCTCCTGTTGAGTACTTGTATATCTGATCGATTTTTGTCTCAAGGTGACTTTTATAATCTTGGTTCGTTATATCTGAAAGAAAACGTTTATGTAGGACAATATCTCCAGCATTAAAAAGAAGAAGAACCTCACTATCTTCACCATCTCGACCAGCTCGCCCTATCTCTTGGTAGTAGTTTTCTTGTGATTTTGGAAGTGACATATGGACTACAAAACGGATATCACTCTTGTCAATTCCCATCCCAAAAGCGATGGTTGCAACCATAATGTCTACATTATCATTGACAAATATTTTAAAATTTTGTTCTCGTACATGTTGGGGAAGTCCAGCATGATAAGGAAGAGATTTATAGCCATTTTGATTTAAAAAACTAGAGAGCTCCTCTGTCTTTTTACGAGAGCTAACATAGATGATGCCAGATTCATTTTGATGTCTTAAGAGAAAGTTTTTGAGTTGGGCTTGTCCGTTACTTATTCGTCTTTGTGCTGAGATGAAAATATTTTTACGAAAGATTTTCCCCTTGAGTAAAAGGGGATTACTCATTCGTAACTCTCTCATAATGTCCTCTGTAACATTATCAGTTGAGGTTGCTGTAAACGCAGCTATTGTAGTATAAGGAAAATTTGCCTTTAGATTGCCAAGAGCACGATAATCATCACGAAACTCATGTCCCCACTGACTTATACAGTGTGCCTCGTCAATTACGAAAAAGTTTATATTTAAGTTATGTAAAAAGTCTATAGTTTTGCCATTGTTGAGACGCTCAGGAGAGAGGTAGAGAAATTTCAGATCACCATTAGCAGCAGCATACATGATATCATCAACTTCTTCATAAGTCTGTGCAGAGCTAATCATCTCAGCATTAATATTTTGTGCTTTTAGTGCTGAGACTTGATCTTGCATAAGAGCGATAAGGGGAGAGATAACAATGGTAATTCCCTCCATCATCATAGTTGGTAGTTGAAAAACGAGAGATTTTCCTCCACCAGTAGGAAGAATCATAAGAAGATCTCGATTTTCTAAGATAGAATCAACACCATTTTCTTGTAAGTCACGAAAACTATTGTGTCCGAAAATATCTTTTAGTATTTTATTTTTTATTTTTTTTCCTAGAAGCTAGTGTTTATAGCATCAACTTCACCCCAAGTTAATGAGGGAGCTTTTGTTTGATGGCTTATGATATGAGAGACATAACGAGCAAACATATCGGTTTCAACATTTACTCTTGTCCCTTTTTTATAGTTCTTAAAAAGAGTCTCTTTCATAGTATGGGGAATGATTGTAAGTCTAAAAGTATCTGCATTTACATCATTTACAGTAAGACTCACCCCGTCAATAGTTATGGAGCCTTTAGGAACTATAAAAGCTATATGTGAAGCATCTACTTTTATAAAAACATCATAAGAGTTACCGAGATTTTTTATGTCAGTTACTGTACCGATAGCATCAACATGACCTTGAACAACATGACCTTCAAATCTATCACCCATCATCATCGCTGGTTCTATATGAACTTCATTTTTGTAGTTCTCAATGACTAAATGTTTCTGACTCTCTGGAGATAACTCCACTGAAAAACCATCATTTGATACTTTGACAACAGTAAGACATGCTCCATTTATAGCGATGCTATCACCTAGTTTAGCCTTGAGTTTAGCTTTTATGCTAAGAGTAGAGCCTGCAAAACTTTTAACATTAGCGATTTCTCTTATAAGTCCTGTAAATATAGTAAATCCTTTAGTGTATTAAAAAACTATTTTTCCGTCTTCTTGAAGACCTTTTATAATCTCTTTTGCTTTTTCATGTCCAGCATAAGCAGCTTTACGACAGAGGTCAAGCGCTTTATCGTTATCTTGCTCACATCCTAAACCTTGATCGTACAGAAGTCCTAGGTTGTAGTGACCTTGTGCTAGCCCACCTTCTGAAGCACGAGTAAAACAGATAAAACATCTAGCATCATCTTGTGCAACACCTAAGCCATCTTTATATAAAACACCTAGATTGTTAAATGCTTCTAGGTGACCACGTTTAGCAGCTTCTTCGTACCAAAACGCAGCCTCACTATAGTTTTGAACACAGCCAAGACCGCGCTCTAACATAAGTGCTACTTCATATTGAGCAGGGGGAACTTCTCGTTCTGCTGCTTTTAGGTGAAGCTCATGTGCTTTAAACTGGTCATGCTCTACACCACCAATTCCATTTTCGTAAAGAATAGCAAGGTTAAAAAGTGCATAAGGTTGGTTTGCCTCTGCTGCTTTTGTATAGAGTTCTAAGGTTCTTGCTTCATTGAGTTCACAGCCTTGAGCTTTTTGGTACATAAAACCTAAAGAAGTTTGTGCATCCGCATTTCCTTCCTCTGCTAACTCAGTAAAAAGATTAAACGCAGTTGTGTAGTCTTTAGCATTATATGCCGCATTTGCTTTTTGTATCATTATTCTTCATTCTCCGTTCTTATATTTCCTCTAAAAGTAGTTTGATTACCCTTAGCAGCTGCTTTCGCTTTTCTAATTTTTTCTAGTAAATTTTCTTTTGTATTGAGGTGGCTTTCTCGGATTTTATGTTCATCACTGCCATCAATTTCTTCATCATACTCAACAACTTCAGGTACATAATCTTTAAATAAATCTTCACTCATTTTAAAACCTTAGATAGTATTATGCAAATGATACTTAAAAATGCTAAAATTCGCTTTAATAAAAGCTTATAAGTATATATAAAAGGTAAGAAATGAATTATGATGTAATAGTAGTTGGTGGTGGACATGCTGGTGTAGAAGCATCACTAGCAAGTGCAAGAATGGGAAATAAAACTATTTTAATCTCTATGCTAGCTGAAAATGTTGGAGCTACTTCTTGTAATCCTGCTGTTGGTGGTCTTGCTAAAGGGCATTTAGTTCGTGAACTCGATGCTCTTGGTGGAGAGATGGGACTTATCACCGATGAGGCTGGAATTCAGTTTCGTATACTTAACCAGACTAAGGGTCCAGCAGTCCGTGGAAGCCGTGCTCAAATAGATATGGATAAGTATAGAGTTATTGCTCGTAATGTTGTTTTAAATACACCAAACTTAGATTTAGCACAAGAGACAGTTGAATCTCTTATCATTGAAAACGCAGCTATTAAAGGTGTAAAAACAGATCTTTTAAATGAATATATGGCAGCTAAGGTTATTATCACTTCTGGAACATTTTTAAATGGCATTATTCATGTTGGAGAGGTTCAAAAAAAAGGTGGACGCTATGGTGAAGAACGCAGTGAAGGACTATCGGCCTCTCTTAAAAATGATGCGGGTTTAAATTTAGATAGATTAAAAACTGGTACTTGTGCTCGTATAGATAGTTCAACTATTGATTTTACAGTGATGGAAGAACAGGGTGGCGATGAACTGCCTTCTCCATTTAGTTTTAGAACAAATCGAGAAGAGTTTAGAGCAACAAAAACGCAGCTACCATGCTTCATAGCTTATACAAATGAGAAAACTCATGAGATAATCTCAAGTAATTTTTATCGTGCACCACTTTTTACAGGACAGATAGAAGGAAAATCCCCTCGTTACTGTCCAAGTATAGAAGATAAGGTTAGTAAATTTGCAGATAAAGATAGACACCATCTCTTCATTGAACCCCAAACTATGGACAATACAGAGTGTTATATAAATGGTCTTTCAACTTCTCTACCACCAGAAGTACAACGAGAGATGATTACTTCAGTAAAAGGGCTGGAAAATGCGAAGATAGTCCGTTATGGTTATGCCATAGAGTATGATTTTGTAGATCCTCGTGAGCTTAAACACTCTCTAGAGACAAAAAAGATAAGTGGACTTTACTGTGCTGGTCAGATAAATGGAACAACAGGTTATGAAGAGGCAGCTGCTCAAGGTCTTATGGCAGGTATAAATGCTGGTTTGAGTCTGCAAGATAAAGAGCCTTTAGTTCTTAGACGTGATGAGGCTTACATCGGTGTTCTTATTGATGATCTTGTTACAAAAGGGACAAACGAACCCTATAGAATGTTTACATCTCGTGCGGAGTATAGACTACTTCTTCGTGAAGAGTCAGCAGATACTCGTCTTGGGAAGTATGGACATGAGCTTGGACTTATAAGTGATGCAGAGTATGAGAGAGTAAAACTTAAAGATGAGCAGATTAAGTATGGTGCACAGCTTTTAGAAGATACTAAATTTACGCCAAACAAAGAGTTTAATGCACTTTTAGCTTCGATGGATGAACAGCCTTTAAAAGATGTCTCAACAGCACAACAGCTAGTAGCTCGTAAAACTTTTGATGTGGCTAAAATGCTTCAAATCGTTCCAGAGTTAGCAAAATTTGATGCATACATAAAAGAAGAGATTTTAGTAGAGGGAAAATATGCTCGTTATATAGATAAGCAGAGTGAAGAGATTAGAAGAATGAAGAAGTATCTTAAAATAGCTATTCCAGAAGGTTTTGACTTTACAAAAGTAAGTGGTCTTTCTAAAGAGGTACAAGAGAAGTTAAAAAGCTTTGCCCCTCCAACACTTCAAGCAGCTATGAATATAAGTGGAATAACTCCAGCAGCCATTGAAATACTTCATATATATATAAAAATTGCTAAAAGGGATTCTAAATAATGAAAATATTTTACTATGTACATACAGGGCATCGTATAGGCTTAGATAGATTTCGTAGAGCAGCAACTATTATTCGCTCTTTGGGTGATGTAGAGATTACACTCTTATGTTCTGACTTTAGAATTGCCCAGATTGCTAGAGATTTTGGTGTGAGTAATAGTGTAGGTTTGGATGTTGTAAGAAATATTCCACAGATATCACACCATGGTGATAAAATAATTTTTGACTCTGAAGAAGCAAACCCTATTATGTTAGATGATATGAGACAATACTTCTCTACTTTTATTCGAGTTAGTAATGATATATTAGATAAAAAAGATACTCAAGAGTTAATGATATCTCCTTATTTAAATGGCGATGGAATCTGTAATGGTTTAAGTATTGACGATAAGTATTTTGATGTTCAAGAGAAGAGTGTAGATATCTCTTACTTTTTTGGTGATGATGATTATGAGAAAGATTTAGAGAAAAATCTTGATTTTATAGATGGTATCAATCCTCATTTACAACTTGGATTTTATTATTTCTTAGATTATGAAGATATGCTAAAAGAGAAATTTAGTAACTATTTTGAGTTTGAAGAGTATGATGAAATGATACAAAAAAGTGAAATTTTAATCACATCTTCGCCTCAAGCTGCTTTAGAATCTTTGGCATCAGGTGCGAAGCCAATTTATGTTCAAAGAGAAGATTATACGAGAAGTTTTATTCCGATTTTTGAAAAATTAAATATTCCAATAGTAAATAATTTTGATAAGTATCACTTATCTGTGATATTTGAAACAATAAATAATCATAAATATGAAAAACTTGAACAAAATAGTAACAAAATTGCTAAATTTATAAAAGAGAACTTAAGTTTATAATTAATTAAAACTTATTTGGTATATAATAAGCCTTTAAAATTCACAATAAGTGAGCAAGTATGAAAAATAGTAGCCGTAGAGGTTTTATGGGTAAGGCATTTGGTGCATTTGCAGGAGTTGGGGCAGTAGCTTCACTGTATGCAATGAAAAAATCTTGGGATCCACTTCCAAGTGTAAAAGCAGCTGGATTTACAACTCTTGATATGTCAGCATATGCTGAAAATGAGCTTGTAACAGAAAAATGGAGAGGGAAACCAATATTTGTTCTTAAATATACTCCAGAAATGACAGCGAAATTAACAGAAACACAGAAAAATAGAACAATCATGATGAATGGTGCATCTTATTTAGTGAATCTTGGTTTATGTACACACCTTGGATGTATTCCAAGTTATAACAAAAGCGAAGAAAACTTTTTATGTGCATGTCATGGTGGTATGTATGATGTAAGTGGTGATGTTACAAAAGCTCCACCTCCTCGTGGACTGGATATTCCTCCTTTTAAAATTGAGGGTAACACACTAGTTTTAGGTGAAGAAGGTCCAGAATATCAAAAGATGCTAGAAACTGGCATAACTTTAAAAGCATAGGCTAGGGGAGAATTTATGGCACATTTTACAAAAGCTACAAGTATTAAAGACTGGTTAAACCAGCGTTTAGCAGTCGAAAAAGTGGAAAAGGTAATGATGTCGGAGTATTGGATTCCGAAAAATATTAACTTTTTATGGGCAATGGGTATGGTCCTTGTAATTACATTTGCATTATTAGTGGTTTCAGGTATATTTTTATTAATGTACTATGTACCAACAACTGCGGATGCATTTAACAGTGTAAACTACACAATTATGCGCGAGGTTGATTTTGGTTGGTTATGGAGACATGTTCATGGTGTTGCGGCATCAGTTGTTTTCTTAATTATCTACATTCACATGTTTACAGGTATCTATTACGGTTCTTATAAGAAAGGTCGTGAAATGATTTGGATCTCTGGTATGCTTCTTTTTGTTGCATTCTCAGCAGAAGCATTTTCAGGATACATGTTACCATGGGGTCAAATGTCTTACTGGGCTGGTATGGTTATTACTAACCTTTTTGCTGGTGGTTCATTACATGCAGATGGTTTAGTTGAGTGGATTCGTGGGGATTATGTTCCTGCACAAGCTTTCCTTGGTCGTTTCTTTATGTTACATGTTCTTCTTATTCCATTAGCAATTATGGGTCTAATCGGTTTACACTTCGGTGCACTTCGTATTCCACATGTTAATAACCAAGATGGTGAAGAGATTGATTTTGATGAAGAATCTAAAAAATACTTAGATGGTGACAAAGCTGGAAGTAAAGTAATGCGTTTTGCAAATGACTTTATGGCTAAAGATATGATGGTTGTTGGAGTTTTCTTAGTATTCTTCTTCTACCTTGTTTTCTATAACTATGGTTTTGCAATGGATCCTGTGAACTTTGACCCTGCTGATGGTCTTAAGACTCCTGCACATATCTACCCTGAGTGGTATTTCTTATGGTCTTATGAGATTTTACGTCCATTCTCAACTGATATCGGGCTAATGGCATTTGCATTTGCACAAGTAATCTTTATGATGCTTCCATTCTTAGATAGAAGTCCAAATACTGTTCCTGCATCTCGTCGTGGGCTTTTTAGAATTTGGTTCTGGGTACTGCTTATCGATATGATAGCACTTACTGCTATGGGTAAATTACCTCCAGAAGGTATTTTTAGTAGTATCGGTTTATATGCTGCATTAATATTTATTGCACTGTGGATTATACTTCCAATCATCACAATGTTTGAAAAAAAGGTTTAGGGGCAGAAAATGAAAAATAAAGAACCATTAATATTAGCAGTAGTAGTAGTTTTTACACTAGTTGTATACTATTTAGTTGAACCTTTTGCACATGCACAAATGCATAAGCATATAGAAGGTGAGGGATTTGCTTATTCAGATCTTCCTGCTATAACAAAAACGGGTGATGCAACTCGTGGTCAAGAGTTAGTTATGGGAGCTGGCGCTTGTTCAGGTTGTCACTCAATAGAAGTAGCTGGTATGCCAGCACCAATGGATGCAGTAACAGCAGCACAATCTTATGGTGTTAATCCACCTGATTTAAGTAATGTTGGTGCAATTTTTGATGAAAAATTCTTAACAGATCTTATTAAAAATCCTACACATGCACTTATGGTGGAACACAAATATACTCCTGAATCTGGAAAAATGCACCCAATGATGCAGTTTTACGGAGCTGGTGGAGATATGGACCAAGAAGTAGCTGATATGGTTGCTTATCTTAAGTCTATTGCTATTAAACCTGAAGAATTAACACCTGCAATAGCATTTGAAAATGCTTGTGGTAGATGTCACTCTGTAGGATATGAAAGATGGACACAAATTGGTTCTAAACCAATGTTTAAACATAAAAAAGATGAGTTAGCATTTGATATTAAAGTTATTGAGTATCAAGATGCACTTACTGCTTATATGGGTAAACTACCTCCAGATTTAAGTATGTATATCCGTTCACGTGGTGAACATTTTATTAATACTTTTATTGAAAATCCTCAGTCTCACTTAGAAGGAACAGCAATGCCTCGTGTTGGTGTAACTGCTGAGAGTGCTGAGAAAGTTATTGAGTATCTAGAAGACTCTGGTGATGCTAAACGTCACGAAAGAGCTGCAATTGGTAAAAATGTAATGATTTATATCGTTATATTTGCTATTCTTGCACTTCTTTGGAAAAAACAAGTTTGGCGTGATCTTCACTAGATAGTACTAAACTTTCACCATCTCGGTGAATTAAGAGCCAACAAACTTGTTGGCTCTTCCTCTTTTAAACCTCAAAATTCATTCTATTATTTACAAGAAACTTTTAAAAAAGATATAATGCCGTATTAAATACAAAACAAGAAGCATATATGATAAAAGAGTTAGCACAAGAGTTAGTCGATTTAATCTTTGACTGGGGATATTTAGGAATATTTTTACTGATGGTAGTTGAGAGTAGTTTCATACCATTTCCTAGTGAGATTATACTTGTACCAGCAGGATATTTAGCTAGTCAAGGTGAGATGAGTATAAGTTTAATTATGGGAAGTGCTCTTAGTGGCTCCTTGCTTGGTGCTTTTATAAACTACTATTTAGCATTGACACTTGGCAGAAAAATACTGCAAAAGTATGGAAAATACTTTTTTATAAGTGAAACAGCCCTTGTAAAAATGGAAACATATTTTGAAAAGCATGGACATATTTCTACTTTTACAGGAAGGTTAATACCTGGGATTAGACAATTAATCTCTATACCTGCTGGGTTATCACGTATGAATCTAGTTCAGTTCTCTTTATTTACTGCACTTGGAGCCGGTATATGGGCTTTAGTATTAACTCTTCTAGGTTACTTTATAGGTGAAAATCAAGAGTTACTTCACACATACTTAAAGCAGATAACTATAGTTGTGTTGGCTCTTTTAGTTGTTATAGCTTATGTATACTATCGATATCAAAAAAATAAGAAGTAGATTATGAATCACATGGATTATATGTTTCAAGCAGGTTTTTTAGGAACGAAGGCACCTTATTTTATGGATATGGTTACTTTAATAGTAGCACTTTTACCTCTTTTAGTTTATGGAGCAATTTTACTTGCTAGAAAAAAGTACTACAAGCTTCATATGCTTGCTCAAAATATTATATATTTTACTTCAGTAGTTGTTATAGCATACTTTGAGTTAGGTGTAAGAGTTGGTGGTGGTTTTGATACATTTATGAGTGAGAGTGGGGTTTCACATACCTATGCTTTATGGGTATTAATTTTACATATTATTATTGCTACTTTAACACTCTACTATTGGTCTTTAGCCATAATGAGAGGAAATTATCATTTTATGAAAAAAGAGTTGCCAGGTAGGTACTCAAATATGCATAAGATTATAGCCTTAAAGAGTATGCTTGGAATAATACTTACATCATTTAGTGGTATATGGGTATATCTTCTACTCTTCGTATACTAAGTACAACAATTAAATATTAGGAAAATTATAATGATAAAAATAGATGATAAAGCACCAGAGTTTTGTTTGCCAAATCAAGATGATGTAGAGATATGTCTAAGAGATTTAAAAGGGAAGTGGATAGTTTTATACTTCTATCCTCGTGACAACACTCCTGGGTGTACAACAGAGGCTTGTGAGTTTACAGAAGCTGCTCCCGATTTTTCTGATCTTGATGCTATCATTTTAGGTGTAAGTGCAGATAGTACAAAAAAACACCGTAACTTTATAGAAAAAAAAGAGTTAGGAATAACACTCCTTAGTGATGAGTCAACTGATATGATGCAAGAGTATGGTGTTTGGCAACTAAAAAAGAACTATGGCAAAGAGTATATGGGTATAGTTAGAACAACACTAATTATAAATCCTGAGGGTATTGTAAAAGGTTTATTTGAAAAAGTAAGAGTTAAGAGCATGTTGCTAAGGTTCAAGAAGAGTTAAAAACTCTTCAAGCTTAGTATCTATAACGTAAGTAGAAACGGATATCCTGTGCTGTGTCTACAACATTTTGTGCAGAATAAGGGTTAGTTGCTGGACCATTTACAGTTAAATCATCAATTAAGTATGCTGCTCCTGAATTCCCACCAAAGAAACCATTACTACCAGTATACTCATAATCAATGTATGTATAACGAATTTGTAAAGATAAAATATCTTCAACAAGAGGTTCTGTAAAATAAACTTCATAAGCAGAACCACGTGCGGCTAGTTTTGAACCAATATTTGTGTCTTCAGCATATGTAATACTTCTCCAGTGTTGAGAACCTTTATTGTATTCAACTCCCCATCTACCATCATCTGTTATAAGTGATGGAGTTTGTAAACCTGCCCAGATTGAGTATCCAGTAACTGACTCAGTTTCACCTAGCATACCACCTGAAACACCATTATGTGGATTAGTAATATTCATTGCACCACTTATAAAGAAGAATGTATCATCAAGATAATCACTCCACTCATCGCCAATACCATTCATAGTGAAGTTTGCAGTAATACTATGCATTCCTCCTACAGAATAAAATCCCCCTGTTGAACTTGCATCAATTAAATTATTAGCATAGTAATATTGTGTTGCTAGACCATACTGCCCATCATCATAAGGAACAAAAATAAGACCAGCTAAATCAATATCTGGGTTTGCATCTTCTTTACTCATATATGGTGCAGAAGTAAATTTTGATGCTGCATTTGTTCCACCTCGTCCAGCACAAAATTTCAGATACATACCATCTACACCGACTACATCTTCTAGAC
>Ga0256826_1001559_pt1 | contig 14254 bp, 11 predicted proteins | sample CV79metaG_FD_185975 | JGI IMG/M metagenome (GOLD analysis project Ga0256826, IMG submission 185975) | Hydrothermal vent microbial communities from East Pacific Rise, Pacific Ocean - CV79 | ecosystem: Environmental > Aquatic > Marine > Hydrothermal vents | place: Pacific Ocean: East Pacific Rise...
TGTGGCCGATGGTTCGAATCCATCACAGGACACCACTTTTTACAATATGTTGGCCCCGTCGTCTAGCGGTTAGGATCCATGGTTTTCATCCATGTCACAGGAGTTCAATTCTCCTCGGGGTCACCACATACAATAATATCAACCTACTCCACAACTACAGTACTTTCACTACATATATAAAACGAACTATTACTCAATATATTACTTAACATTCATATTATATAGGTATATTCCTTATAGTTAACCTACTCAGTAATGCCCTACTCTATTACTTAGTAACTATTACTAAATTAAATCAGCTTCTCAAACACTCTAATCTTCTCTTCTTTAACTTTGTAATCGATTAAGTGTTTATGAACTAATTTCCAAAAGTCCTTAGAGTGATTTTGATAAGTTATATGAGCTAACTCGTGTATAACAACATACTCAATTAATGAAGAAGATAGTTTTACAAGGTGATAGTTAAAAGAGATACGATTAGTTGAACTACAACTTCCCCATCTATTCTTTGAGTATCTGAAACTTATGTGTTCTGGTTCAACACCCATATTCTTAGCCCATTTCTTAGTGAGTGGTATTATTTTTTCTATTGCTTTTTGCTTGTAGAAGTTTTCAATAGCATTATGTAGTTCAACATCACTATAGTTTTCTGGTGTAGTTATATGAAACTTTGAGTGAGTGAAGTTGATAGTAATAGTTTGGGCAGTTTCATCTTTAATCATATTTACATAGTAGCTTTTACCCATATAATAAAGTCTTGAACCAGTGCTAATATCTTTATTGATTGCGATTGATTTGAATATATCAAGCTTCTTGCTTATCCAAGCTGATTTATTCACAACCATTTTATTAATATCTTCTATAGTGGTAGTTTCGTTTGTTTTTACAAGCACCCCATCAGTATCAACAGTAATATAAGTATTTTTGAGACTTGCTTTTTTAGTTATATCAAAGTCAATTCTCTTAGTGCCATACTCTATACTATACAAATGTTTCTACCAACTTAGCAATTATTGTCTTTGACATTTTTCTATCAACTCCATATTTAGCAAGGATAGGCTTAATACCGTTTCTCATATCTTTTTGAGCATCACTTTGAACAAGTATAGCCTTTTTGCTTAACCATTCATCAAGTGTATCAAATATTTCAAGTGTTAGCTCAGTTGCTTCTTCTGTTTCCTCTTTGATTAAGTCATAAACTACAAGGTGTTTCTCATCACTTAGTCCAGCATTACTATATCTGTTTTTATGGCGATTGATTATCTCCTCCATATCGCTAAATAAATCTATAATAGCTTGTTTTCGGTCTATCTTAGCATCAATTAATTTTCGCTCTAATAGCTCAGATAGTTCAAGGGCTAACTCTGGATTTTCTTCTTCATTAGCCTTGATGATTGCTTTTGCTTTATCAAGTGGATTATGTTTTCCCTCTTTTGTAAGCTCTGCTTGAAACTGCTTATAATCTGTAATATCAATAGGTACTTCAAGAAGATACTCAATACCATTAGCTCTAAGGTGTTCATCTAAAATCATTTGAAGCTTCTTACTATCTTCACGAGTGATTTTCTCTTTACTATCTCTAACCATCATTTTTATCTCATTGAAGAGTTTGAAATCATAATCATATTTAGAAGCGAAAGGGTCAGGAAGAACTATGTTCATTGATTTATTGAAATCACTTACAAGCTCTTTGAATTTATCTTTTATATCCACGGGTTCAAGATAACTTATTGCTTGAAGTATAAAACTATCTCTCTCATTCTCTCTGTTCTTCTTAACACTTTTGAAGTAATTAATAAGTTTTGTATGACGATTTTCAAGAGTTGTTTTTTCACTTTCTATATCTACCATTACATCACTTGGTTCTAAATCTCCACTGAATATTTCAAGAGCATCTACAAGGTGTTTGGTTATCCCTGCGAAATCTACAACATACCCAGCACTTTTACCTTTACGAGTTCTATTTACACGAGCTATCGCTTGAAGTAGATTATGCTCTTTTAATATCTTATCAACATAAAGAGTTTGAAGTATTGGAGCATCATATCCCGTTAGTAGCATATCACTAACAATGAGAAAAGCAGTATTATCAAACTGTCTTTTACCACCACGGCTTTTATCGTTCTCATCGCCAAATGGAAGTTTGAAATCTTCAATAGATTGTTTTACTTCTTCTTGTGGTGTTGCTAAATCATAAAACTCTTGTGGGTCTTTTTTTGTATCATAACTCATAATAACTTTTGATTGAAAGCTGTTCTGCCCTTGTTCTGCTAACTTATTAAAAGCTTTTTTATATGCTATTGCTTGGTATCTATTATGACAAACTACCATAGCCTTGAAACCGTCTAAATAGCTCTTATTCTTATAGTGTTTTACAATGCTCTTTGCTATCTCTTCAACTCTACGAGTAGCATTTTTATCTAACTGTGTAGCTTTGGTTTTCAGTATCGCTTGTTTCTTAGCACTTTCATTGCCAAACATCTTGTTAAACTCAGCATCAAGTAGCTCTTTTTCTATGAAGAATTTACTTAGTCCTGTTTCATAAAGTATTGGTAGAGTATTACCATCAGCAACAGACTGTTTGATAGTGTATTTATCTATATAATCGCCACCATAAAATTCGTTAAGTGTTGATTTATTCTCTTTGTCTATTGGTGTTCCTGTAAAGGCAATAAACTTAGCATTTGGAAGTGATTGTCTCATATATGAAGCAGTTAGTCCATATTGCGAACGGTGGGCTTCATCTATAAGAACAAATATATTTTCCTTATCACTTAAAACTTCAACTTCTGTCTTTTCTTCTGCTCTCTCTTGAAACTTCTGTATTGTGCTTGTAAGAGTTTTACCATAGCTATCTTTGAGTAAAGTCTTTAAGTGTGCTATTGAATTTGCTTGGTTTATGTTTGAAAAGCCCACTCTATTAAAGGTGCTTCTTATCTGATTATCTAAATCTGTTCTATCTGTTAAAATCAAAATAGTAGGATTATCAAACCCACTTGTAGAGGCTCTTAATTTAGCAGCAAGATAAATCATCGTTATAGATTTACCACTTCCTTGTGTATGCCATACAACACCACCACGGTTTTCATTTTTAAGTCTATCAACTATTTTATTTACAGCTCTTAGTTGTTGGTATCTTGGTAGTTTCTTGATTGTTCTACCCTCTGATACTTCAAAAATCACAAAGTATTTGATGATGTCAAGAAATCTTCTTTTCTCAAATAGGTTATAGATTAAAATATCTTGTGGAGTTGGTTCATCTTCACACAACTCTATAAGCTCTTTGGTAGCTTTTTCATTGTATTTTGAGTAGAACTTCATTGATGCTTCTATTGTTCCATATAAGCCACTTATACGATTAATAGCACCTATGATTTGGTTATAGTGAAATAGTTTTGGCGAGTTAGATTGATAATACTCTAAATCTGGAATATCACTTATATCTATGGTTTGATTTTTAGCTTCTATTACAGCGAGGGGAAGCCCATTTACAAACACTACTAAATCAGGAATAGAGTTAGCCCTTTGACCTTTGAACTTCATCTGATTGACTACAAGAAACTCATTATTTTCAACATTGTCATAATCTATAAATCTTACAGCTCTTGGTTTTTCTTCTGGTGTAGGTTTTAGAGATAGAGCATCGGCACGAGTAATGAGCTTATGTATCTCAGAGTTTATCTCCATAGTAGAACTACCTACACTACTTGTAGCTAATACTTTATGGACTACTTTTTGTAGGTTGTTTTCATTTAGCCACGGATTTATTTTTTTAAGTGCCGTTGTTAGTTTATCTTCAAGAACAACTTCATACATTTCACTTTTAGCATCAAAGTAATCATAATCAAGTCTCTTAAAAAGCTCTATTGCTGGAAGTTCGCTTTGTGTATATTCACTCATTTATTTCCTTGTATCTTTTCTAATTGATAACAAAAATTGATATATTAAATACCCTATAATGATTTTATTAAAAAAGAAAATCATAGGTTTGTTCCTATATTCAATATCAAAAGGACTGAATGCATGAAAAAATGCTTCACTAACAAAACCAAGATGAATATAATATAGAAGAATAAAAGACATTAAAATACTTATATATTTAAACATAGATTTTTTAATAAAAAATGTTATTAATACAATAAAAAGGAGTAAAGGAATTGTCCATTCAATTGGACTAGGAATAATATTAGTAGAACTATTATACAACATGGCACAGACTAAGGAAACTATACTCATCCAGTACAAAGGTAATAACCAATTTGTAGAATGTTCAGATGAAGTTTCTTGTATGCTGAAAACCATCCAGTCTAAAATACTTTTTAATGATTTCTTATCATGTTTTTTTTCAGTATCCCATGGAGACTTATGTACTAGTACTGCTGAATCAAAAGATAATATCTCTTTTTTCCTAAAACCAATATGATGATTTAGTTTATCCCCACCATCCATTTTAAAGACTATTTTATTCTCATGTTTTCTGCACTGTAAACTTGTAGCTATTGGAATCCATGATGGTATTTTATTGCTTAGCTCACACTTATATTTAAACAATTCTAATGCATGAAATTTATTTGCTTCAATTTTATTATGAGTACTTTCAAAAGCACTTTTTATTAAACGGTAAGTTTCTCGTGTAGTACTTGGTGAATCTTTATTTATTTTAATACTTAAAAAATTTGGATTAATAGACCAATTAGTTGTATCTAATACAAGCCCAGCTTTAAATATGGATTGTCTAAAATTTGCAAAAGACTCAAATGTTACATAATCAAATTTACATTCTTCTTTAAAAACACAATTTTCAAATATTGCCATTTTAGAAAAAGTCATTTTCCTAAAAATTGCTTCTTCTCCTGTTTTAGCTCCATGTACTTCAAAATCATATGCCTTATCAAATGTTGTTGCATGAAAGTCCGCATGTTCAGTAAAATTTGTATTATTAAAGAAGTTACTTCCAATAATAAGATTTCTTTTAAAGTTAAACTTTCCATTAAAATTACAATTTACAATTTGTAAATTGTTTATTGTTGTATCTTCAATAGTAAACCTACCTGTAATATTATGATTAAATAGAATAAGTTCATCTATATATGATTTTTCTTTAATTATAATTTCTGAATCAAATTGTTTTATGTTTCCAAGCTTAAAATCACCAAAACTACAATGTTCAAAATGAAGCTTTAAAGTTGAGTCACTTGGTAGATTAATACCATTTAACTTACAATTTGAAAAAATAATTTTACTGGCTAAGTTATCTTTTCCTTTAGTAAAACCATTATAAAATTTGTTAGCTTGTTCCAAAAAGTCATCTAAAAATCCTTGTCCACCAGTAAATTTAAAATCTATATTTCGTAATGAAACTACACGAGCTTTTTCAATATAGTCATACTCTGTATATTTTTCAATGTCTAAACTCATATTATTTATTAAATCTGAAATACTCAGCTCTTTATACATAATTCACCCTAATCTCTCCACTCAAAATGTTTAGTAATTGTAGGTATTCGCTCATTAAAAAATCCTCTCACTTTTATCTTGTATTTTTATATTCTCTAAACATAGATTTAATAGTGCTAACATTCGCAAAAACAAATACTCTATATGCTTAATATCTTTAATTTCTATTTTGCCTTGTTCGTGGTGTCTTATACGATATGAGTTTCCAATAGTAGTTAATTCCTTGAACTCTTTTTCTATGAAGCCTTTGTCAAAGTCTGTTGAAATCTGATTAATAAGTTCATCAACTGATAATCTTTTATTAGTGCCATAAAAAGTTTTTATTCTTTCAAAAGCACCCCATAACATTACAAGTGCTACTTCTTTATCACTCGTTTTAGGAAACCTGTCTTTTGCTTCTTGTATTAGTTTATCTAACTCGTCATCAATTGTTTTTATTTCATCTTTATAATATAAATGAGTTGTTTTTTTACCTTGAATATTTTCAGTTTCTAAGTAGTTCAATAAATCTTGAAATGTTTCATATATGTAGTTTTGTCTTGCCGTATAGCAACCTTCTCCACTATATTCAACTTTTATGAATTGCCAAAATTGTTCTAAGTCTCTACATTTAATAATATAGTGAGGAAGAAACTTTTTTATACTATTATCTGATAAAAATTTCTGTCTTATATCTTTATAGTTTTTACTATCAAAATCCCCATTTGTTGCTCTTGCTAATAAACTACCTTGAATATATTCAGCAAGTTGTAAATTATTATCTAAGTATGAAATATCTTCATATATATCTTGATTTGCCATTGTTATTTTCTCTCATTTATATAGCTTAGCATTTTTGTCATCTTAATTTTATGGTCTGGATTACCATCATTTCTAATTTCTTCAAATGCTTCTATACTATTTTTAATAAATTTTTCAAACCCATTATCGCTTGAAAACCTACCTATATATTTAATTAAATCCATTGTAGCTTCAAGATATTCAGAGCTTTCTAAAATATACTCTTTACACTTTTCTTTTGGTATTGACGATAATAATTTTGGTTCATCTCCCCAACCACTATTGTGTCTTGGTTTTTTTAATACTTCGATAACTTTTTTAATGCTATCAATTTGACCTTTTTTCTCTTTATTTTCAAAATCATCAGCATATTTTTTTAGAGCATTATCATACTCTTTGATATTATGAACTTCCTCTTGCTTGAACATACTATAATGCTCATCAGACTCTAAGTAACCTAATAAATACTTTTCTAAAATTTCAATAGCAAAAGTATGGTATTTCTTTTTGTTAGCACTATCTAAGTCTTTTAGTTGGTTTATATAGAAGATGAAACTATTTGAACTTATCATATCCACTAAGTTATCTTGATTATCTTGAAATATTTTATATAAATCAACTACAAACTCATTACTTGTATATTTAAGATTATAGTTAAAATCATCATATAAGGAATAAATACTATTTGTAATCTTTTCTTTGTTTGTTTGTTTTTTTCTTTGTTGAACCATTTTTATCAATGGCTCTTGCTCAATAAATGAATTTTTAATATACACAATCATATATTCAGTAATATCACTTATGTGAAAATGACCTTGTGCCATATCTATATAGCAAAGTAAAGTGTCAAACTCTTCATTTTCTTGAAACTCATCACTATTGTTATTGCTATGGCTTTTCATTAATTTGTCCATATTATAAGAACTTAATTTATGAAAATTAACTGACATATTGATTGAGTTAATTGTAGAGATTTCAATTATATTTTCAATAATTTCTCTTTCTATAAAAGGACTATCAGAAACATATTCATATATAAATGAAAAATCATTAAGTGAGTCTATGAGTCTTCTTATAACTCTAATATTAACAATATTTTTTCTTTTTATATAATCAAGTAAATATGAATGAAAATGTTCTAAATCTTTTTTTACTAATTCAAATGACTCTATTGCTTTTGGTTCATACTTAAATTCATAGCTAATAATTTTATCTTTGTATTTTGACAAGCTTTCGTTATCATCTTCATTTAACTCATCTTTATTAAGTATCATTATGACTTTACAATTTTTTTGTTCTTTCAGTTCTGAAATTAAACCTAACACATCTTTTATCTTTAACTCATCAGATATTCTCTCAAAATCATCAAAACATACTATTACATTTTCAAAATCTTTTTTTGTAAGCATAGTCATTGAAACAGATATAATTGATGAAACACTTCTTGGAATAAAATTAGATATGATTGGTAAAAATTCTTTTGATTTTTTAATAATCATATCTTTTGTCGATATTTGCATAATAATATCACTTCTTATTTCTTGAATATTTTCTTTTCCAAATAATGATATATAAGCTACTTTCTTATCTGTTAAATGAGCTTCACAAAAGTTATTCCAAAAATGTGTTTTCCCAACTCCCCATTCTCCGTTAAGAGTTATTACAAAAGCATTTGGTTTATTGAAAAGTTCTTTAAACCTTTTAGTGATTTTATCTACAATTGTTATATTTTGGCTTTCCATAGTCTAAACCCTAACCTCTCCACTCAAAAGCTTTTGTAATAAACCTTTTTTAAGTGTTTCATACTTCTCTTTTTTAGCACGAAGCACTTCTAACTTTTCATCAGCAGTTGATAATATTTCGGCTATTTGTTTTTGTTCTTCAAGTGGTGGAAGTGGAATTTTGATTTTTTTGAAAATATTAAAAGATATAGACTTTCTTCTTTCAACACTACCTAATCCTATATGTTCATAAATTTTTATCATTTTATGAGACTTTACTAATGAATAAAAATAACTTCTATCAACTCTTTTATAATCAATTTCAAATACTGAATACATAGGACTTAAAACTGCTATATCAAATATATCAAGAAAACCTATTGAACCTTCATCTAAATGAATTGTGGCATAGGCGAATTGATTTCGTTCAATAATTTTATATGTAGTAATATTATCACTAAATACTTTTTTATTAAAGTATTCTAAGGAATTAACTATTCCATCATATTTTGTTACAGATACAACATCAGTTATTGTATTGTCTTTATTTTTTTTACTTATTGATTTTGAAAAACTTCCAAGCTCAACCAGTTCCCAACTTTCAGGTATCTTCCCAAGCTCACTATCCTTAAATTCACTATGTCCGATACCCTCACTTAGTAGCTTTTGTAGTAACCCTTTTTTAAGTGTTTCAGCTTTTTTAATTTGTGAAGTAATAGCATCTATCTTTTCATCAGCAGTTGAGAGGATATCAGCTATTTTTTCTTGTTCTTTTAGTGGTGGGAGTGGGATTATGATACTTTCTAATTGCTCACTGCTTACATTTGGTGGGTCTGTTCCCATAATTTTAAGCATTAATAATTTTACAAAGTCTATATGTTGAAATAGTTGATACATAAACTCGGAATTAACTTTATCATCAAAAATAAACTTGCCAACTCTTTGATTTAATAGAGCTGGAATATCATTATTCGTGATTTTAGCAATTTTCAATTTCATACTTAAAATAGGTCTTGTCATTGCCAATACAATATCATTTTTTTCTAATAAAAACTTTTTATATTCTTCTTTATAATTATCTTGTAAATAAGAAGTTTGTTCCCATTTGATTGTATTAATTCCTACATTTGCGATTTTTAGCCATCTTGTCCCATATTCTTTCGCATCTTTGCTTTTGAAAGCATAACCACCCATTAACTTGGTATTTCTTCCAACTTTCACAACATCCCACTCCATAGGAATAACCCCAATCTCAGTTTCTTTATACCCCTCTAAAACCATCTTAAAAACCTAAGCTTGTAAGATAGTCATTTAACTTTTTATCTATCTCTTGCTCTTTACTCTCAAGCTCTGTTATATCTTCTCTAACAGATTTTATATCTATAATGATTTCTTCTTCACTTGTATCAATATATCGTGAGATATTAAGGTTGTAATCATTCTCAACTATTTCACTCATATCTACAACTCTCATAAACTTGTCAATCGTTTCAAGTCCATCATAGCCATCAACTATTTTTTTGATATTTGCTGACGACAGAGTGTTTTGATTTTTACCGTCTTTGTATTCACTTGAAGCATCTATAAACACAACTTTGTTTTTTAGGTTATCGGCTTTGCTTTTGTTTATGATGATTATACTTGCTGGTATTCCCGTGTTATAAAACAGCTTCTCAGGAAGTCCAACTATCGCTTCTACTATGTCATCGCGAAGTAAGCCTTGACGGATTTTCCCCTCAGTGCCACCACGAAACAATATACCGTGAGGAAGAACAACACCCATACGACCATCATTTTTTAGAACACTAACCATATGCTGAACAAATGCTAAATCTCCATAACCCCTTGGTGGTATGCCATACTTAAATCTTCCATATTCATCTGAAACAACACTATTGTATTTTGGTGCTATCTCTTTACCGTTGTCATCTTGTTTAGTATCTATCTCAGCAGGAGCCCACCACTTCTTTAATGAAAAAGGTGGATTTGCTATAACTCTATCGTAAGTCATAAGCTCCCCATCTTCTAAGTGCTTTGGAGAAGAGAGAGTATCGCCTTTTCGTATATCACTATCTTTGAAGTTATGAACAATCATATTGATTTTACATATAGCCCAAGTTCCAAGGTTTTTCTCTTGACCATAAAGTTTGGCATCTACATACTTACCAACAACTCCACCATTTGCTTTGATATGGTTAGCACTTTGGATGAGCATACCACCACTTCCACAAGTAGGGTCATAGATACTATTTCCTGCTTCTGGCTTGATAAGATTTACTACAAGATTTACTACCTCTTTTGGAGTGTAGAACTCGCCACCTTTTTTTCCACCATCATCAGCAAACTCACGGATTAAATACTCGTAAGCACTTCCTAATATATCTGGATTGTCTAAGTGTTCATTAGCAAGAGAAAATTTGTTAAAGTGTTGTAGTAGTCGTGCTAAAAGTTCATCAGGAAGTTTTTCAGTATCTCCAAAATGAACAGCAGTCATAACACCTTCAAGTTGTGGGTTGTTTTCTTCTATAAGAGAAAAAGCTTTATCAAGAGCTTGACCAATATTCTCAGTCTTTTTTGCTAACTCAGACCAATAGGCATCAAAGGGGATAAAAAATTGGTGGTAGTCCTCATCTTCAAGTGCTTCTTCTAAACTTACACCATCATCAGCAACAGCAATATTTGCTTCTTCAACAAATTGGTCATTAGCTCTCTTTAAGAAGAGTAGTCCAAAAATATAGTTCTTAAAATCAGAACTATCAATATGCCCTCTCATTAAATCAGCACTATCCCATAGCCATCGTTCAAGTGTTTCAAGTGTAAGTTTATTCATATATGTAAATCCTATAAAAGAGTTTTATAAGATTATATAGTAATAATAGAAGAGGATGATTAATCTCCCAATAAAAGAAGAGATTCTATTTACTAAATACTTCTAGTATTTTTACAACTATAGGAGTGATGAACTCTTTGGGTAAGTAAGTGAAATAGGCATAGTTATTGTTTTGTTACACATTCCTTGTAAGTAACACATCAAAAAAGTAGGTAAATAAACTTATTTAATATCCTGCAAAATTATTATTAACTGCTATTCTTGGGTAAAGCTCTTTATCATCAAAGCCATCATAATTGTAATTATTTCTTCTACTTGTGACACTGGATATAGATGTTGTAATTCTTTCACCTCTAAAAATTGAGTACCTGAGAGCATCCATTCCATCATCAAGAAACTTGACAGGTTTCTCTTCTGGCTCACCGTTCTTATCAAGTTTCCAGCTATAAGATTCTATCTCTTTAATTAGATTTGTTGAGCATTTAGTTATATGAATCTTCTTTGATTTTACAAAGTCAATTCCAGCTAAAACATCTTTCTTTGCTTGAGTACACTTTGTAAAACCAGCATTCTGGATAGTTATTATCTTATCTGGGTTTGCACTATCTCCAAATATGCGAGCCTCTTCTGAGATTCCCTCTTCTTTAATAGCTGAAATTAAATCAGAAACAAGGCTCTGAGACTTATAAAATATCTCTTTGATGTAGATGTTATTTCCTATCGTTCGTGTCTCTACAAGCACTTGCGGATGATTGTAGCCAAAGTCTAATCCAAAGGTCACAAACTCATAATCCTCTGGAAGTTCATCTATCAACTCATAATCTGGATAAATTAATCCCTTGAGCTGTCCGAACTTACCTAAACAGTAAATGTCATAATAGTTCTTATTTTGAGATATTAAACTCTCTAAAATATCTTTATATTCTTTGTCAATATAAGGATTGTCTAGGTATGTAGAATGTACTATTTTTGCTTGAGTGTCTGGAGTATCAAAGAATCTTTTCTTTAGCCAGTTAGTGCTTGAAGTGGGGTTAAATGTTAAGATGATTTGTTTGTAGTTTGAAGTGTTTCCTCTTAATCTAAGGTCAATTTGTGTGAAACTATCAAAGGTTATTTCACTAGCCTCTTCTATCCAGATACTTGTGACATTTGCAACTGATTTGAGTCTCTCAATATCTTCACATCCACTCATTATAATACTGTTACCATTCTTGCAACTGATAGTAAAATCTGTTTTGTTTATTGTAAAAATTTCTTGAATCCCCCACAAATTTATAATATCCTTAAACAATAAGAAGACTGAGGATTTCAAAGAACTCGCGGTTTGTCTCAATACCAAGATTCTACTGTTCGATTCAGTTAGAGTTCTAAAGAGAATCTTTTGTGTAGCACTGTAAGACTTCGCTGAGCCACTTCCACCGTATGAAATCAAGTATCTATTTTCCATTTTAAGCATCTCATATCCCTTTGGTGTCATCATTTCTGGAAGTGAGCTAAAATCTATTTCATAGTTCATTCTGGCATCTTTATTTTGATTTGTATAGTCTGAGTTGCTGAATCCTCTTTGTCGCTTATACCAGCTTGAGCAAGTACAAATTTTGAGGCATTTAGTTGGACTGATTCTATCTCTGAACTTGAGATTATATTATCCAGCTTCTTAATACTCTTTAGAGCTAACTTTTTAAATTCATCTCTGTAAAACTTCTCTTCAAAGTAAGTAATTTTTTCTTTAACCTCTTCATTTCTTAAAAGTAGGTGTGCCTGTTTATTTGAATAACTTAAAGAGAAGCCAGCAAGTTGTGCTGACTCCCTTGCATTACGGGTTTCTAAATAATAAAAACAAAAATCTAATCTTTTTTTAGTCATAATTTCAACCTATATTAAACCTATAGCACTACAGTGCTAAAAGTTCTCGAATGAAGCTAGCTTCTTTTCTAAGTTCTACTCTAGAAACCTCATAGCCAACAATACATTTAAATTGTTCAATCTTTAATTCTATAATCTCTTGCTTGTCAGATAAAATAGTTGATTCTAATTCAAGTAAATCATCATCGATAGTGTTAAGTTTTTCTAAAAAATCTTTATTCTCTTGTAACATTTTTTTAATTGGAGTATTAGAGTATTTAATTTCCATCTCCTTAATTATTTTCTCTTCTAAAACTGAACATTCACTTGCTGTTCTATCTGATAATATCAATGTAGAAAGAAAAATCATTTAAGTCACCTCTTGAGAAATTTTTTGCATTTCTCTGTATAATTTTGCTTTTTTATTTATCTCAACTTTTATGACTTTTAATGACAGTTCAATCTCATATTTCTTTTCAATCATATCATCCAACTTTGTTTCATCTGGAATCTGAGGCATTTTTCTATTTTGAAATAAAATATCATTCTGACTAAGGGTTGATAGTTTGTCAGTGAATGTTCTGCCTTTTGTAGTCACTGGAAAATCTACATTTACTATATCAATTCCACTTTTAGAAAATAAATTTCTTACTTTTTCAGTTAGAAGCTCCCATTGATGTGTCATATCTTCTCTCTGAGCAACTATTTTTTTCTTTTCTGTATGGAAGGTTATAATTTTCTTTTCTAGTTGGTCATCATCATATATGAGCTGTTTTCGTTCTAGGATAAGAAACTCTGGAGTTACATCACTGTACTTTACTTCAACTCTTTGAATAATTGTATTTTGAATGCTTTTAATAGCATCAATTGGACGATTGTGTAAATTTAGTTCTAACATTATATTTCCTTATTGCAATTTCTGCATTCTAATATTGGGTATTTCTTATAAGACCGGGTATTTAATTTATTACTGGGTATTTGTCATCTAATACAGATAGTCCAGTAAACATACTATCTGTAAACACACCACCTGTATTACTTTTGTGTTATAGACTCATATACTTGAATGTACATATCTTGTGAATCTTCAGCACTAAAACGATACTCCGACATATATTCATTATTCATACATATATACTCATTTTCATCAAGAAACAGATAACCATCATTTGGTTCTATAATTTGACCATTAAGAATAATTTCAGGAAGTACTACATCATCTAAATTACACAAGCTGTCGTATACATCATATGTATTAACTAAGTACCGTTTAGCCATAGCTACTAGTCGAATATCTGTAGCTCCTGCTAATTTGTCCATAGCATTATTTCCCCATACATATTTAACTTTAATATAAACATCATCAAGTCGTCCGTTAGTATGCTTCTGAACATATTCGATAAGACCAATTTTCTTTAAATCACTTTTAACTCTTTTTAAAACACCTTGACCAATAGATAGTCCTTTCATCAAATATGTATCTTTAGCGAGAACTTGTACATTATTTTGTAATCTAGCTGTATAGTACAAATGTGTATATAGTGAAATTGTTATACGAGTATCATTAATTTCTTTATCTGCATAATATTTCATAATACGACCAATGATAGAAGCATCCATA
>Ga0256826_1001560_pt1 | contig 14244 bp, 9 predicted proteins | sample CV79metaG_FD_185975 | JGI IMG/M metagenome (GOLD analysis project Ga0256826, IMG submission 185975) | Hydrothermal vent microbial communities from East Pacific Rise, Pacific Ocean - CV79 | ecosystem: Environmental > Aquatic > Marine > Hydrothermal vents | place: Pacific Ocean: East Pacific Rise...
ACATAAAAAAGATACCTGCTACAACACCCCAAAAAGCTTTTTTATATCTGAAAAATCTTATACAAAAAGAGAGTAAAGAGAGACAGGTAAGACTGGCTAAATATGCTATGAAATATACACCAAGGACACGAGCATTGTTAGGAGCGATTTTAAAAGAGTTAGGATTATGGGAAGAAGCTTTTGGGCTTAAAGAGAGTCTAAATCCCCTTACATCATTTAAAATAGGGCTAGATTTAGAAACTCTCCCTACAAAAAAATATTGGAATATCATATGACAATACACCAAGACCAAGAACTTTTTAAAGAGTTAATCGATGCAACTGCCTTACACCTGAACCTGCCATATCTTTACATTGAAAAAGATTACTGGGTTACTTATGTTCTAAAGAACCTAGCAAATAGTGAGTATTCAGATATTGCCATTTTTAAAGGTGGAACTTCACTCTCTAAAGCATATAAAATCATTGAAAGGTTTTCAGAAGATATTGACTTAGCTGTTATCACCGATGGGAAAGGTTCTAATGAGATAAAGAAACTTATAAAAAAAATAGAAGTTGCTATCTTAGATGATAATTTTACTGCCCTACCAAAGCATGAACAAAACTCAAAAGGCTCACAGTTTAGAAAGACGGTGCATGATTATATGAAACTAGAAGACGGAGACTTTGGACATGCAACTGAGAGTATCATACTAGAGTTAAACTCTTTCGCTCATCCGCACCCTTTTGAAGCTAAGGAGATAAGTACATATATTTCTGATTTTCTTCTTACTACTGCTCCAACGATGATAGAAGAGTATTTTCTTGAACCGTTTAATGTGAATGTGCTTAATTATAAAAGAACTTTTTGTGAAAAAATTAGTGCAGTCGCAAGAGCTTCTTATGAAAGTGATGATGAGTATACTCAGCTCAAAGAGAAAATTAGACATTTTTATGATATTTATTTTTTGATGAATGAGCCTGAGATAGATTCATTTTTATACTCAAATGATTTTGTTGATATGATACAAAAAGTGAGAGTAGATGACCAAAACCAATTTAATCAAAACAACTGGGCTACAGTTTCTCTATATACAACAAAAATATTTACAGATACAGCAGCTATTTTGGATGAGTTAAACAATTTTTATAGTAGTAATTTTAGAGATTTAGTTTATGCCCAAACCCTACCGAGTATCGATGAAATTAGAATCAAGATAGAAGTTTTAGCAGAGGTTTTAACTACAAAAATTTTATAGTATTTTCAGTGAAATGAGTCGAAAGTTATTTAGTTAAATGAGGTAAAAATTGCACTTAGCGATTGTTTTAGTATAAAGTTAAATTTATTAAGTATTATTAAGTATTATTAAGTTTTGAAAGTTTGTATGGGTGGTGCGGATGAGAGGACTTGAACCTCCACGCCTTGCGGCACCAGATCCTAAGTCTAGAATGTATAGTAACCTTAAATAGGTATAAGTGCCTATATATTGGGGTTTATTATATATTCTTCTTGCTTTAGTACCTATAAATAGCTACAATTAACTACACGAAAGTGTGACTTAAAGTGTGACTTGCGATTAAGTCACACTTTGAAATGGAGTTAAATATGAGTATTGCTAATTCAAAGAAAATAATTAGAGATGGTAAAGTAGTCAAAGGTGTATTTCTCATTTATGATACTAAACATGATAGTGTTGTAATAGAGAACCTTCCTGCTGGAACACAAAAACACATAGAGTTTAAACTGAGATTTAAAGTTCAAAATAAAACTGCTGAAAGAAAGATAACTATCTACTCTAAAACATACAAAGGTGGACTAAAAGAAGCCATATCTAGAAAAGAGGACTTGATAGACCAACTCAAGGATGGTAAGTTAGAGCAAGCTAGAACTAAAAAGCTTACACTAGATGAAGGTATGGGTGAGTATCTTGCTTATAAAGGTACATCTATTAAAGAACTAACACTTGCATACTATAAACAAACATACGGAAAGTGGATAAAACCAAAACTTGGTAAAAAGATTTTAACAAGTGTGACAGCTAATGATTTACAAGTAATTGTAAACTCAATGTTAAAACAAGGGATGGCTCCTAGAACCACACAAAGTATAAAACAGATTATGAGACCTCTTTTTAAACACTATGCTGACAAGGGTCTAATACAGGGTAATCCTGCGGCATTAATCCAGATACCTAAGTTTGATAACACTGTACAGCTCTCATTGACTGAAGAAGAGATAAAGTCACTCTACCAAGCTATTAAAACATATCCTATAGAACCATTTAATACTCTTTTTATGTGGCTTGCAGAGGGGAGAAGGTTGAACGAGCTTTTAAGTTTAGAATGGGAACAGATAGATTTTTCACATAACAGATACTCAATAGTATCTACGAACAATAAAGCGGGTGTAAGTATGCAGTACGGACTAAGAGTCAATATCTCAGAATCACTGAAGAGTTTTAACAAAGAGAGTCCATTTGTATTTCATGCATTAACAAATAGTTCTAAAAAAATGTCCAAAGAGACAGTACGAGGTCACTGGGCTAAACTACTCATAAATGCGAAGATAGAACATCTAAGAATCCATGATTTACGGCATATTATCGGTAGTGACCTTGTGTCTAATAACCATACACTAGAAGAGGTTGCACAGGTGCTAGGGCATACTTCAACCAGTGTAACAAAGAGGTATAGTAAAGTAAGACAAGAAAAGGCGAATGAGGCATTAGACAGCTTTTTTGATAGAATTAATAACTAGAAAATATTTGGCTTTATGGTGTTAAATCTATAATTAGTCAATTAGAAAGTATAGTACACTATTGACATAACATACATATAGTGGTATATATAGACAATAAATAGGAGCTATATATTATGAGTGACATAAGTAATGTTCGAGAAGTAATAAACCGTTTGCCTTTTAACAAGGAGTTTGGATACGATGTATTTGAAAGTCTTGACATTTCTACTGTAAGTATGCAAAAATCTGTATATAGATCTTCTGATGTAATAGCACAAACTAAAAGAGGTAAGTTTTATAGAAAGCTCATACCCGAAGTTAGTGATATGTTTCTGTTGACGAATACTAAGCCTTATGAGTATTATGATAATGAGAAAGTAGCTATATACGACCCTCAAAGATTTAACTCAAAAGAGATATGGCAAAGTGCAAAGCCTTCATACCAAAAAATAACGACAATAATAAGAAGAACGCTCAGCGCGATGGATGAGAATGATGTTTATGAATTATGTAAGATGTTTGGAGTACAACGAGTGAAGATGGAACTCGTCTTAATGTATAAGCAGATGTATAAAGAGGGTTTTATTAATCTAAATGGTTTAGAGTTAGAGTTAAATGGCAGATATGATAGAGATAGTTCATATAAAATTTTAGAAGGGTATATAGATGACATTAGCAGTAAAAACAGCACTAAATAGACTCGAAGAGACTTTACCTTTTGAGAGTGAACTTTACTTCAAATGAGTGGCTTTAGTTTTAAGTGCAGTAGATTATCTAGATAGAGCTTCAAAGTACTACCCACTATGGGTAAGAAATAGTGTAAGTGGAATTATTGATGAAATAGACATAGCCAAAATACTAATGAGGGTGTGTTAGAACTTACTAGAGAAAAATAGAGTATAATTAGTCATAATAAAAATGAGATAAAAAATGCAAAAAGAACAGCTAGAGATAGAATCTATACAATATCTGAATACTAATAAACAAAAGTTTTTAGAAGAATATACAAAGAGTATATCTATAACTGATGAAAAATTAGCAATCTTTACTGCTGGAATGAGTGGTGTAGGTAAAACAGAGTTTGCCATTTATCTTAAAGAAATAACTCAAAACTTGCTACATATAGATACTGATGAGATTAGAAATTTCTTTCAAGAAGTTGGTTATGATGGGCAAAACTCTGATGCTTTTCAAAAAGTAGCTAGTCGTGGATTTAATGAACTTTTTAACTATGCTATAAAAAAAGGATACTCATTAATCTTAGATTCTAATTTTGCTAATAAAACTCAAGCTGTTCAAAATATTGAGAGATTATTAAAAAGAGGTTATAATACACAGATATATTATCTCTACAATGATCCTAAAGTATGCTTTACTTATGCAACTACACGAGAGGTTGTTACAAAAAGAAAAGTTCCAAAAGATGTATTTATACGTAGTAATAAAAACTCGTATAAGACAATCGTAGAGATAAAGTCTTTATTTAAAGAGAAAGTTATACTTAACTTTTTTGACAAAAGAGATAATACTTTTTATAAAGATATAGATGTGAAATTTTTAAATGAAATGATAGGAGAGAATTTTGATATTTGATGATAAATTTATGATAAATGCGATGATAAGAATCGACGAACTCCAGCAGGAGACGATAGAAAAAGCAAAAAAGATTGATGGAGCTAGTGAGTATATAAAAAAGAAATTAGAGCTGTATGATAAAGACGAAGAATTAAGGCAAAACTCAAAAGCTATTCAGTTAGAAGAGATGAAAATAGCTAGTGAGTTTTTTGCTAACTAATTTCAAGGTTTATGCTCCCTTTTAGGGTTATTCTATTGTTATCCATCCATACTAAACCACCTACAGCTCAGCCATGAATTTTAACAATATCTGGATAGTCAAACAAATCTTCTAGATTAGTTAAGTCATACTTTGCTTTTTGGTATCTTGAAAATATAAGTAAGTTTTCAAGAATATTTTCAACCAACAACCATAGACTGTTTAGTAGTACATATCTTAATCTTTTTGTCTACGAATATAAGTTGGAGTATCGTAATCAATAAGTTTTTTTCTTCTCAACGATACATTCCCAATAATTGGATTTTTGATCTCCAGCATCTCTGCTACACTCACATCACCATAAGCAGCCAATATCTGTTCAATTAAGGAAGAACATAGTAACCTGCTCCAAGTTCGAGATTAACGGTACTTACTGATGCATCGTAGCTATTGTTAGTATAGTTTCTAGTTACACTATCGCTTATATAGTTTAATCCAGCACTAAACTCTGTTTTTATGTGATATCTGTATCCATAATAAATACCAGCACCAACTCTTTGAATAGCAGGATCTCCATCATTTCTACTTTTAGAAGTAGATGTTGAAGAGCTTTTATAACTCTCTGAGCTAGTTGCAAAAAATAGTTTAGCACCTATATATTGCGAGTTCCATAATTTATAAGCATACGAAGCAGTTAGACCATAAAGTAAAACTCGTTCATAATTGTAATAGATTTTAGAGTTACTCGATGATATTTCTAAACTATCCTGAGCACCAGTAAAACCTGCATATAATCCAAGTTCAAAACTATGCCATGAACTATCTTTTCCTATTAAACTAGTATCATATTCCATGCAAATAACACCAAGACTGCTAATTAAAAAATTGTTATCATCAAGATGCTTAGATGTTACAGAAAAAGTCAGTTTAATATTACATGCATCAATTATTGTAATAATCTAAGTAATTTAATAATTGTTATTTATCGTGATAATGAGATACTAACATCCTTTCCTCCAATTGAGTCAAGAGCAAGTTCTTTAGGATAATTTGAATAACCACTATAAACTACCTTATATGATTTAGATGTTCCTGTTGTCGTATCAAAAAGACCACCAGTAGTATTCTCTTCTTGCAGAACATCTATTGAAAGTAAGAATGTTGCTAAAGGGTACCCATCAGAAGCATTGGTTACTATAGTATATGTTCCAGACTCTTTCTCATTTGTACTTTTATCAGTATATATCCATGTATTAGATGTGTTAAACTCTATAGTACCATCTTTATACTGGTAATTTCCCGTTAAAATAGGTAAGTGATAGTAGTCTATACCACCAATATTTAACTGATCAAAATTATCATTCACATTTGTAAAGTAGTTGTCTGTAAAACTTTTATCATACATAATTCCCTTATAAGAGTCTGGATCATAAAAAATATTTACTGAGCTGTCAGTAGTTCCAGAAAGTTTTAAGTGCATTTGAACATATGTTAACCCTGTGTATTGACCCTCTTCTATCATATTTTGATCTATATTTGATGTAAATGTTCCATACTCTCGTATTTTACTTGTTCTGTTATATGCAGACCATTTACCATCTGAAGCAAATTTGAGAACTAACACATCACTCATACCATACCATGTTAGAGGTTCTACTGTCCAAAATTCACCGGTGTCAGTACAAACACCTGCTCCTGTACTATCATATACTAACTCTTCATAATCTAAACAGACTGGACAGTTCTCACCACTATTTTCACAAGTCTTGTCTTCACACACACTATTTACACCAACTTGAGAATCAGAACAACTACCGCAGTAGCCTGAACCATCACTATTATAAAGAAGAGTATCAGGATCAGTACAAGTTGGACACTGATAAGCATCATCTCTACAATTCATTGCTACACAACTGCCATAAACTTTCTTCTCACCTACACTACATACAAGTTCGCAGTAAGCACTTCCATCATCTCTGTAAGTTAATAATTCACTTTGAGTACATGTTGGGCAGCTATAGTTGTTATCTCTACATGTTTTCTCTTCACAACTTGCAAAGTTATTTGTATCAAATACTAGTTCCTGAGATTCTGTACATTCAGGACAGTTATATCCATCATCCTTACATGTTTTCTCATAACAAACTCCTCCACCTGCTACATCATACTCTAGTTTTTGAGTGCTATCACAGGTTGGACATTCATAAGCATCCGATTCACATGTTTTAACCACACAACTACCATTTACATGTTTTTGTCCAACCGAGCAAAGATCTTGACACCACCATGTTGTCTCAAGTAAGGGTGGCGGTCCTTCCTGAGACATTAAAGTTTGATCAATAGCACAATTTGGACAAAGAGCACTGTCTGTTGCACAAGTAGCTTCTTTTACCTTACACCACTCTTTTCCATCTGTACTATCTATAATGTCACAGAAAACCCGCTGCATACAACTGTAAGAATACTCACCTATAAAAATATCATCACCTTGGCAAAAAGACTCACGAACACCATCTTGATCTCTATATTTCAACTCTCCATTTTCATAATATGTTTTGAATGTACCATCTATTAAATGTTCTTCTTTTAAACTATTTTTTGTGTTGTCATAATATGATTCACTACTTAAAAATTCATCTGCACTATAATACGCATAATAACTTTTATTACCTGATAAGTAGTACTCAATTTTTTCACCATCTTTCTTATCATTTTTATAAGATGTACTAGAACTTAGACTCCCATCTTTAAAGTAAGATTTCGATACTCCATCTTGTTTATCATTTTTATAAGGTGTAGTAACACTTAAATGCCCATCTGCAAAATAAAATTTTACTATTCCTTCTCTTTTTCCATCTTTAAATGGATAAAGAAATTCAATGGAACCACTCGGGTAATAATATTTTTCAATACCATCAAGTTTGCCATTTTTGTAAAAACTACTATACTTTAATGTACCATCTATATTATATCTTTCCATCTTTCCTTGAAGTATAGGCCCATAAGCATTATCATAAGACAGTTGTATATAATCATTAGAATAATCATAAGAACCATATGCTAAGTTATATGCACTATTTATTTTATAATGCTTTAGAGATAAAATGTTTTTCTTTACTCCATAGCCAGATTCTGTAATTAAATGATCTTTTCTAATATTTTTAAATATTAAATTTCTAGTTGTTTGATCATATCTATATCTTTCATGTTTATTAATTTTTCCATCATCATAATATACTATAAGTTCTAATAATTTCCCATCATTTGCATACGTATATTCTTCCTGTGTAGCTTTACTATATTTTTTATAAGCAACCTTTTTGTGAATAAGTAGACCCTCTTTCGTATATTTTTTATATGTTAAAAAATCATCCTCATATTTAAATGGACCAGACCTGTCATCACATTTCATTGTTCCGACAATACTTCCATTACTTATATTAAATAAACAATGTAAATTTCCATCTGTACTCTTTGCTAAATCTAAAGAAAATTCCCAATTAGACATATTATCAAGATTCACTTCTTGTAGTCCATAAAGTTTATCATTTTTATATCGCAACTTTGATAAAACTATACCGTCGGCATTAGTTTTTGTAAAAACTCCATTTTTTAAACCATTCTTATAAATTCCCTCTATAACAATTCCATAATCTGTACTTTTAAATCTACCATTACGATTATATTCACGCACAAGCTTATTGTCTATATATAGATTATAGATATCATCTTCACCATAGTAACTTGAACCTTCCATAATCCATGAGCCATCAGAATTTGAAATAAAATATGGTCCATGGTACAAACCATCTACAGTCTTACTTCTGGTATTAACTACTCCATTATCAAATCTATATGTTGTTAAAATATCTGTATTTCTATAAGTACCCTTTCTGATAATCTCATCTATTTTCATTCTTCCATTTTCATAAGAGTAATAGATACTTTGTTCATCATCATGGGAAGCACTTAATTTATCATCATCCCTTTGATATGAACATTCTTCGTAAAATGTATCAACTACACTAGAATTAGCATCCGTATCCCCAAGCCATGGATTAGTATCTGGACAGGTCGTATCAGTACTAAAACCAATACTAGTTTTAACTGTTTTAGTACCGTTCAAGTAAGTAAAAACCTCTGGTGCAGATGTAATTACGATACTTTTAGATTCTGTACTTCTAGCACCTTTATCATCAGTCACTACTAATTTAATTATATGGCTTCCTGCAGATAATTTTTTAGTAAATTCTTCTTTAATTGAAATAAGTTCATTATTATCATACCAGAGATAGTATTCTATATAACCATCTATATCCCTACTATAAAAAGCACTGAAAGTTTGATCAACATAATCATAACCTTTTGAAGGGAGTGTAAAACTTGCAATAGGTGCAATATTTTTCTTTGCGATTTCTTCTTGTAGAGGAACCTCTATAGAGTTAATTTCAACTACTTTATATAGGTATTGATTCGATATAGTTTTATTTAACCTTTGACCACTACCTGTAAAATAGATTCGGTAACTTCCTGTTTTGCTAAAGGAGATACTTGTATTCTTTAATTTTTCATTTTCAATCTTTACACCATCACTTGGAAAAACTTTCCACTGAACGGAACTTGGATCAAAAGGATTGTTTACACCATTTGTAGCACTTCCAGAAACAGCAACTTCTCCATACTTATTAATTGCACCAATTTTTATTTTTAATTTAGGTAAAGAAAATAGCTCGATTTCCTTGTTAAATATATTCTTTGTTTTGTTTTTTTCAGGATAGTATATACCAAGCCCAAATACACTTAAATCTGCATTTATATTTACATCTACACCCGCTTGAGAATTTAGTTTTTCCAGTTTATAATTCGCATCTAAATCATAAGGATCAAATTTTGTAGAGTACTTTATATCTCCATGTGCTTGAATATTTCCTTGAAGATAAGGTTCTACAGAGATTCCAGCAGTTGCAATCTTGTAAAATCTCACCTGTACTTTTGGAATAAGACGAAGTTTTACAGATGCTTTTCCATCGACAGAGAGTTCGGCTTTAAACTCTTTTGTTGTCTTATTACCTTTAACTGTCTCCCATGATCCATTTTTGTAAACTACTCCTGCTAAAACAGTATAAGTTGTTGTAAAATCTTGACTCGCTTCTATCTTACTACTAGCATCAACTTCATACTGTGCATCTATACTAACTGTAGTAGCTTGATAAACAGGTACACCCCCTGCTACGAAGTAACTCCTAAATGTTTTTTTATATATTCTTTTTTTAATTTTGCCTGATTTATATTTTGATTCATACTTAAGATCTATATTTGCATTAAAAGTAATTTTTCCAGAAAGTATAACCTCTGCTTTTTTGAGAGAATTGTCTTCTAATATTGCACTTACTTTTACTTTAGGGTCAAACTTTAGATTTATTTTACTTTTAAATCCATCTTCTTTTATGGAGTATGGCTTTGACAACTCTATTTTTAATTTCTCATTTTGTCCTACATAAAAAGGAACTTCTACATCGTATGATTCTATACAAGAGATGTCAGATCTTGCACAACTCTCTTTTTGAGTAAGTACATGAAAAACAGCATAGTATTTTTCTTCACTTGTATACTCTTTTGGCGGATTTATTTTTAAATCTCCCAAAGTAAGAGTATCAGTCACTTTGTTTTTTGTAAATGTCGCACCCATCTTTCGTATGCTAGTATTTTTATATCCTGTTATGGTAGAGAGTGATGCTTTATACATTCTATACCCACTTTTACTTCTAAAGGATACATATAGACTTGTGGTCACTCCTACTCTTGCTAAAACATCAGTAACGGGTATAGTATATGAAAAACTATCATATCTAGTATTATTGTATAGACTACCTGAATTCCGACTACTACTTCTATTTACAGCACTATTGCTATTTATACTACTAGGTATTGTTATATTTTTATCTGTTATTACTTGAAATCTACCAGACTTCCATTGAATTTCATCTTTCAAATTATTGTTTTTATAGGATATAGCACGCTGTATACCATCACTACTCGTTGCAGGTTCTTCTTCAAATAGTGTCGTACTTGTCTGCACTTGAGTCTGAGCAAATAGATCAAACATAGAAGCTTGTTCTATTAAAAGTGTAATATGTGTTGAGTTTTGGTCAATTCCTGTCACTCTACTTAAAAAAGAGTTATCACTATCTCCAATTATTATATCTCCATATTTTGGAACTACAGTTTGATTGTTTTCAGTAAAAACTATCTGAGTATCTGTTATAAGAACATTATCAAAATGTAAATCACCCAACTGATGAGTAACAATCCCTTTTCTTAACTCTGAGTCTATTCTTAAAGTTTGAATATCATTCTGATCAGATACAAATAGTTTTCCAGATTTTCCGATTGCTTTAATCTTTATATAGTAATGAGTGTCAGCTTTTAAGTTTTCTATATCTACTTCTGTAATTCCGATTACAGTTGTAGTAGGTATTGATTGGGATACATTAAAATCATTCTCTTCAGAGAGATAAATTTCGTAAACCATCTCTTTACTATCAGTTACCCCATCGCTTGCCGGTAACCAAAAGAGTGTCACTTTATCTGTTGCAGGGGAGTTAAGAGACACAATAGAAGGAGAACTAGATGCTGCATATTTAGCATTATCATTAGAACTTCCACCTCCACTACTACAACTTGAGAAAATTAAAATAGTACTAAAGACTACTAAAAGTACATTAAATTTTATATTTTTAAACATATTATCTCCAAATTTTAATATAGAATATTATCAAGAAAACCTTAAAATTAACATATTTTACGGTGTAAGACTGTGTATTGATGAATTAACCTCAACAAAAAGTAAGCGAATCTTCTGCTATTTCTATCCTAGTGTAGCATCCATTTATATATGAGAGAGACCTGTTTTAGCTTATCTTCTTTTTATTAGAACATCATAATAAACCTTATGAAGAGAGATATATAGTACCTCTAAATAGTCCCGGTTACCTTTGTCCTTTCTAGTGCTAAATGCATCTGAAAAATCTTAGGAACTAAAAGTCCACCAAACTGAGTATAGAAAGTAGGGTTTAATCAATCTCACTTGATAGATTCCTTAACACATATAATTAACTGCTCTATTATCGTCTATTGGCTGTGTAGAGTGAATTATTTTAAGCTAGCAAAAGAGTGTCTTGATAACTACCACTAAGAAACTCTCTTTCATAAGTAGCTAAGAATAGAGCCTTCTTGTGTGCTCTATTCTTCTTTAATACACTTAACAACTTTTAATAGCTCTCACCCGACACCACTAAGCTTAGCAAGATTTTTTATAGTAATGATAAGGTTGCTCTTTTCTTGCAATAATTTGATTTATTAAGTCTATGCATTTCATAAAAACTCCTTTACGAGTATTATGTAATAAGTGGCATTTACTTAGTCCAAAATTCTCTATCTCGCTTTACTGCAAGACTAAACAATCACTAGATGAATTTTACTGTAACAATATAGAAATAGGCAAAACCAAAAACTTATACCCATCTTTTTGCATAGGAACTATATGTTCACCCATGTAAAAGATAAATCCACCTTTAAAAAGTTCTCCACTGTTTTGAGCTAACTTCACAAGTCCTCTTAGTTCAGAACTCTTTATTTTTGTAGATGATTTTATCTCTATACCTATGATATGAGTACTGCTTTGTTCTAGTACAAAGTCTACCTCATAGTCTGCATCTCTATAGTGATATATCTTTGTTGTCTTTTGAGAATAGGTAGTATGTTTTAGAAGTTCTGTATATATAAAGTTCTCTACAAGATTACCAAGGTGTTCTCTCTGTGTTAAGAGCAGTGCCTCTGCATCTATACCAAGTAAGTGTGATGCCAGTCCTGAATCTGTAAAATGAATTTTAGGAGTTTTTACCTCTCTCTTACCTCTGTTAGTAAAGTAAGGGTTTACTCGCTTAACAAGGTAGAGTGCTTCAAGTATCTCTATATCTGATTTTACTGTCATATCTTTTATAGCTAAGTGTTGAGAAAGAGAGTTATACTTTAATAGGTTGGCATTGTTATGTGCTAAAAGAGAGAGTAGTTTAAATATCTCTGACTTGTTCTCCTGACTCACCCGTTTAATAAGACTTAAATCTTTCTCTATACGAGCAGAAACATAGCTCTCAAACCATGCATTAGCCACTCTAGGAGACTTATTGTAAACATCTGCAAATCCACCACTCACCATGATGTTAACCTGTTCTTCGACTTCTACAGGGGTAAACTCTCTATCAGCAATAGCACCACTAAATAACATATCTATAAAGTTATCACTACAGTGGTGTATCTCATACTGAGAGAAAGGAAAGAGCTTTACACTTACCATTCTTCCAGCTAATGACTCATTAATAGCACTCATTTTAAATAGATCAGCAGAACCTGTAAGAAGAAACATACCGTTTCTATTCTCTTCATCCACTACCATCTTCAGTGCTTTAACAAGCTCTATAGCCATCTGTATCTCATCTATAACAGCAGGAGACTTGGCTAACTGTCTAGCAAAGGTGATAGGATCCTCTTTAGCAGCCTTTAAGATGGTCTCATCATCCATTGTATAGTACTTTAGTCCAAGCTCTTTAGCAATCTCTCTACTGAGTGTAGTCTTGCCTGATTGTCTCGGTCCTGCAATAGTTACAATTTTAAAAGAGTCTAGTAGTTCCAGTATATAGGGTTTTATGTTTCTTTGTATCAATGTAGCCACTCCTTAGTTATGAGTTATTATAGCATAGATTATGAATTATCAGATGATTTAATATGAGTTTATGTAACTATAGAAGCTCTCTGATAATCTATTTTTTCAACTAACGACAATTTCCATTTTTATATGAATGAACCTATACTACTCTGTGATGTATCCTCGTAAGCTATAAATATTGTCACTTGACAGATTGACCTTAACACATATAAGTAACTGCTCTAGTATTGCCTATAGGCTGTATAGAGTGACATATTAAACCATCCAAAGAGTCTCTTTCTCGTGGGCTCTATGCTCCTTTAATAGACTATTATCTGCAAAGTCTAAACCTAAGAACTTGGTTACACTTTCTATAGTAATTAACACTCTCATTTTTTAATCATAAATGAATTCAAGATAGTATCATTTACTAGATACAATTTCATTATAAAATCTACAAGTACATGCAGATCTATATGCAATCTATAACGATCTAGCTTTAAATCTTTTATATCTTTCTTTCTTATCACTTCTAAACCATCATATTTATCCATGATCTCTTGCTTTTTCTTTTGATTAGGTATATACATAACATGGTAACGATAAAACTCGTTGTACATTGCTCCTATATTAAAGCCATTGTTCTTAAAAAACTTCTTTTGAAAGCTTATTTCAAGCCTCACAAGGTTATATTCTAGCTCCTCTTTATCAGACTTACCATACAGACAGCAATGAGATACTGCTTCTCCTTTATGTTTAGCATTATTAAACTTCTCCATATATCTTGTAGTGGCAAACAATTGCTCTTCATTTGCTTTCCAGTACTGTGTAGTAGAGTGTCTTTTAGTACATAGAGCTAGTATATTATCTAACTTAGTAAATATATTTAATGCTACATCAAACTGTGTAACTTTAAAGGCTAGTTTATAGGTGTTTAAATAGCTTACAATCAACATTAAGGCATTGTGGGATACTTTATCTCTATCTGGTATATATCTCTTTAAACCTGCTAGCTTTATCGATAAGTACCATACTGTTCTCGCTTTCT
>Ga0256826_1001562_pt1 | contig 14236 bp, 4 predicted proteins | sample CV79metaG_FD_185975 | JGI IMG/M metagenome (GOLD analysis project Ga0256826, IMG submission 185975) | Hydrothermal vent microbial communities from East Pacific Rise, Pacific Ocean - CV79 | ecosystem: Environmental > Aquatic > Marine > Hydrothermal vents | place: Pacific Ocean: East Pacific Rise...
AATAAGGTCCCTCTCAACATCTACAATGAGAATTGGTTTTTTTCTTAGACTAAACATATTTATGACAAGAACTTCTAGCTTTGTAACATAATCATAAAAGTTTATTTGGGTGAAATTATTCTGTTTATAGAGCATTTCATGTACGGTTGCTATAGCTTCTATACGGGATTTACTTTTGAGAAGGTGCTGACTTATTTCATCAGATTCCGAGATGGCTTGAAGTCCAAGCATCGAGGCTGTAAGATTAAGGTTATTTTTTACTCTATGATGAACCTCTTTGAGAAGAATATCTTTTTGTTCATTAGACTTTTGCAATTTTAAAAGGGAAGACTTAATAATATAGAGAATAACCAAGGCAACTATAAAGGTTGTAAATAGAGAGATAAAAAGGCTAAAGTAAAAGGTGCTTTTAATAGAGCCAGTAAAGTCACTTAGCTTAGCTTTGACAAGTATATGTAAGTTAAGTTCAGGAATATATTTTGTGTTGACAATAAACTTCTCTCCACTATCCTCATACTGAAACATATTAGAATTTTTAGCTAGAAGTGTCTCTTGGTGATTTTGAAACTCCTCTATCTCATTAAGGCTAGTGAGGCTCTTTTTATTTTTTTGTGTGAGGATAATATTTGCATCATTATCAAAAAGATAAACTTCTAAATGGTATTTACGCTTAAACATCTCTAACATTTTGTTAATAGAAGCTATTTTAACTCCTGTACTTGTTATACCGATTAACTTATTATTAGAATCTAGTATTTTGTTATTCATAAACATAATGAGCGACTTATCAATTTTTACATTTGTGTCTATATTTATCTCTCTATCGTTGGGGGAGTTTTTAAATCTAAAGTACCATCTATTATCTCTGTTTTCAGGGTGGAGTGTCTCTAAAAAACCATTTTGAGTATAGTAGTTTTTACTCTTATCATGAACAAGAATAGCACTCAGTAAACCATATTTACTTTTTACTGCAAGAAGATATTCCTTAATTTTTTTTGGATCGCCATCCCCAAGTAGCCACTCTTTGACAAAGGTATCATTTGCCATCATTGAAGTAATAAGATAGGGCTCAATGATCTGCTTTTGTATATCTGTGTAGATATTATCAAGAGCTAAGGGAAGAGATTGTTTCTCTATTTGATTATGTACGAGAGTAAAGGTGGTTTTATAGTTAACAACTGAGAGAACCATTGTTAAAAGGAGTAACATTAGTATAATTAGTATAACAAGTCTGTAATTTTTATTCATTATTGTTGAATTATATCAGATAATAGTTCTTTAAAAGTTCTGTTTATATACTAAAAGTGATTGTATACTCTAAACCTTTGTCATACTCTATTTTCATCTCTCCATCAAGTTGCTTTACACTAAGTGAAATAAGTTTTAACCCGAGACCTTTGGAGTTTTTGAAATCTTCTATGTCAATTTTCTGTTCACCATTATCTTTAAAGGTAAAAGAGAACTTTTTATTTAGCTCAGTTAAAGAGATAAATATTTTTCTAGAATCACTATTTTTAGTGTACTTAATAGCATTGGTAAGCATCTCATTGATTATAAGACCAAACTGTATCATAATATTTAAAGGGAGTGCTAAGTTGTCATTTTTGGCTAGTTCTATCTCTATATTTTCATCTACTTCTTGCATAGATAGAACAAGAGTATCAAGTTTTTGAACATACTGGTTAAACTCTATCTCTTCAAAATCATCCTGCTTATAGAGCATCTCATGAACGATGGCAATTGATTCTATTCGAGATTTACTCTTAGCTAGCTCCTCTTTTGTTTCAAGTGGTTTGCCAAGGGACTGAAGTCCCAACATTGAAGCGATAACATTAAGATTATTTTTTACTCTGTGATGGACCTCTTTTAAAAGAATATCTTTTTGCCGGTTTGAGTGAATGAGAGCAGAGAGAGAAACATCAACCGCTAAGTGATAGAAGATACCAAAAAAGAGAATCAGTATAGATGCAAAAACTATATTTATAAGAGCTAGCGGATTATTCAAAATAGGAGCATCAGGATTTATAGTAGAAATATAATAGAGCATGCTAATAAGCAGTGAGTACATCAAAAAATTAACGATAATAGCTTTTTTAAATTCTAGTAAAAAAAACGCGGCTAGAGGGAGAAAAATAACATAAATGATAACCATATTTCCAAATTGATTAAAATATATAAGTATATACAGAGGAACAATAGCAGTTGTAACAATAATGTTACTTGCAAGATTATTTTTACCTTTAAAATGAAGTAGATAGTAGCTTAAAGCAGTAGTAAAAAGGGCTAAAAAATTTATACTAGAGTTAAAGTAATTTCCAAAGTATAAATCTCTAATTACTGCTAAAGTAAATATGAGAAGAAAGTTAAAGTGAAACCCATAAAGTAGAATCTCACGGTGGTTCATTCTTTTATAGGGAAAATATTCATACAAATCAGAGCCTTTTATTATCAACGGTATTATAGCAAATTTTAAAACAGAACTTTTGGCGAACACTCTTCAGTTAGGATTTTACTATAGAAACTTATAGGAGTTTAACATGAAGTTTAGTAATTTATTCAAAACAACACTATGGGCCATACCTTTGGTTTTTATGGTTGGTTGTGGCGGTGGTGGTGGGGGAAGTAGTTCTACTTCTGTCTCATCATTTACAGGGGTCTTAATCGATAGTGCTGTAGCTGGAGCACTATATAAGTGTAGTTCAGGTGCATCTGGTATGACAAATAATCTAGGTGAGTACACTTGTAATGTAGGGGATACGGTAGAGTTTTCTATAGGTGGTATAGTACTAGGAGAAGTTCCTGTTTCAGATACAGTAACACCAAATACACTCTTTCCTAATAATTCTGTAGCTGCACTAAACCTTGCACAGTTTCTTCAAACTCTCGATAGTGTTGGTAGTACTGATGATGGTATTACAGTTGATGAAACTTTAGTTGAAAGACTCGAAGGAATGAGTTTTGATTTTTCTGATAATAATTTTGATGTTCTTATGGGAACTGCATTAGGTAAAGAGTTGGTTTCTGAGACCAAAGCAAAAGAACATTTAGATGATACTTTAGGTCGACTAACAGATACCATTGCACCTGTTTTTACAAATGTTAGTAGTATTTCAGTGAATGAAAATGCAATTTCTGTTATTACAATTGTAACAGATGATGAAACTGCAACACTCTCCTTAGAAGGAGTAGATGCGAATCTTTTTAGTTTGCAAAATAGTGTTTTAAATTTTTTAGCTGCACCTGATTTTGAAAATGATGCACACTCTTATGAAGTAAATATTGTTGCAACAGATAAAGCGAATAATAGTGCAACTCAAACTATAAATATAACTCTCTTAGATATTAATGAAACAGCACCTGATATAACTGCTCCTACAATCACTAGTGTAAATGAAGTAAATGTTAATGAAAAGAGTTTAAATGTATTAACAATTACAACAGATGAGGTGTCTGATTTAACACTAAGTGGAACAGGTGCTGATAATTTTACTCTTGTAGATAATGTTTTAAGTTTTTCCTCTGCTTTAGATTATGAGAGTGATATACATCAATTTGATTTAGTTATTACTGCAAGAGATAGCTCAAACAATAGCTCCTCACAAAACCTTAGAGTAAATTTAGTAGATATTGTAGATACAAAACCAGTACTTAAAAATACTAGAGTTTCTGTTCTTGAGTCTATGCCGCAAGGGAGTCTTATTGGAAATATAGTTATTTTAGATAGTGGTGATGCTTCCATTAGTAGAATTATTTTAGATGGTGAGGGAAGTGAAAATTTTAGTGTTTCTTCTAATGGTGAAGTAAAAATTGCAACAGATGCTTCAATAGACTATGAAACTAAAAGTAGTTACACTCTCTCTGTAAATGCTATTAATGCTGCTGGTGTAAGTGCGAGTGTAAGTTTAGATATTGATATTATAAATGTTCATGATAATACTCCTGTTTTAGATAACTTTACTACAAGTTTAGTTGAAAATTCTCTTTCAAATGTTGAAGTAGGAGTTTTAAATATAGTGCAATCAGGGGATAGTCCTATTACATCCATGAGTTTAAGTGGTTCTGGCTCAGATCAGTTTGATATTGCACTTGATGGTACTATCACTGTTTCAAATAGTGCAAATATAGACTATGAACAAAAAAATAGATATGACTTACAAGCAGTAGCAAGTAATGCCGCGGGTGATAGTAATAGTGCTAGAGTACTTATAAATATAGGTAACATTGCTGATATAAGACCTGAAATTGATTCTCTCATTTTATTTATAGCTGAAGATATTACTGCTGGTTCTGTGATAGGAAATTTAAATATTCTCACTACAGGTGACACATCTATAAGTGAAATTATACTTAGTGGTACAGGGAGTGAATACTTTAGCGTAACAACATCGGGTGAAATAAAAATTGCCGAGACTACAGCAATAGACTATGAAACGAAAACAGCATTTAAACTAACTGCTGTTGCAACTAACTTAGCAGGAAGCAGTGCTTCAAAAGCTGTAAATATTAATATATTGGATGTGGATGAGATAGCACCACTATTTACAAGTAGTGCAAATATAAGTGTTAATGAGAATGCTTTTGATGTTCTAACTGTTACGACAGATGATAGTGAAGCACTGTTGACATTATCTGGAACAGATGTAAATCTTTTTAATTTTACAAATGGTGTAATAAGTTTTAAAAATGCTCCTGATTATGAAAAAGATAAAAGAAGTTATTCCTTAAGTGTAACAGCGACTGATAGTGTAGGTAATAGTGCAGTTCAGGTTTTAGTTATCTCTCTTTTGGATGTGGATGAGACAATACCTGATACAAAAGCCCCTTTGATTACAAGTCTTAATAGTGTGAGTATTGAAGAGAATATTAAAAGTGTATTGACTCTTACAACTGATGAAGTTGCTACTCTTTCATTATTGGGAACAGATGCAAGTAAGTTTATGCTCAAGGGTAATACTTTAGAGTTTCTTCAAGCACCAGATTTTGAGAGTGATGCACAGAGCTACTCCCTAACTATCAAAGCGACAGATGATGCAAATAACTCTAGTGAACAACTCCTCTCTATCACAATTACAGATAAGGATGAGATTGCACCACTATTTGATAAGAGTAGTTACACTTTTAGTGTAGAGGAAAATGAGTTGTTAATTGGAGATGTAGGTACAGATGGTAAGTATGATATTTTAAGTGTATCAGGAGCGGATACTACTTTTATTAAGTATGAGAGAGGCATAAAATTTATTACTGCGCGTGATTATGAAAACGATAAACATAACTACTCAGTGATAGTTACTGCAAGAGATGAAGCTGGAAATGAAGCGAGTGTAAATGTTGAGATAATAATTACAGATGTTGCAGAAGATGTACCTATCCTTGCTGATAAAGTATTTACAGTCTCTGAGGATGCAGCAGAGGGAACACTACTTGGAAATATCTTAGTTGATAGTGGAGATACTCCTATCACAGAGATGTATTTATACTACACAGGAAATGAGAACTTTAGCATAGCATTAAATGGTGATATCCGAGTTGCAGCAGGTGCTAACTTAGATTATGAGACTACAACAAGTTACAGATTCCGTAGTCGAGCGGTAAATGGCGCAGTTACTTTTGATTATGGCGGGACAGATAATGCCTCAGAGCTTATTATCAACATTACAAATGTTTTAGATGTTAAACCTCTATTACAAGAGGCCGTTTTTAGTATTTCAGAAGGTGCTGAAGCTGGAAGTGTGGTGGGAACTGTAGATATTTTAGAGAGTGGAGACTCTCCTATTACACAGATTTCTTTGAGTGGAGAGGGAAGTGAAAATTTTACAATATCTACAACTGGAGAGTTAAGCCTCTCAAATAGTGTAGCCTTAGACTTTGAGACAAAAACAAGTTATGAACTAAGTGCAGTTGCTACAAATAGATTAGGTGAGAGTCCAGCTGTTGTACTAACAATCAATATATCAGATAGTAATGATAATATACCTCTCTTTACAAATCCAAGTAGTGTAAGTGTAGATGAGAATCAGATAAGTGTTCTTCAACTGAGTGCTACTGATGCAGATAGCTCAGACAGTTTAACTTTCTCTTTAATATCAGGTGCAGATGCAGAGAGTTTTAATCTTAGCAGAGATGGTATCTTAACCTTTAAAGTAGCACCCGATTATGAGACAAAGAGTACATATTTAGTAAGAGTAGCTTTAAGTGACACTCTTCATACCCTTACTCAGATAATAAATGTTTCTATAAATGATTTAGATGAGCTTATAGAACATAATGGGTTCTCTTATGATGAAGTAACATCACCAACAACAGGTAGAGTTTGGCTAGATAGAAATCTTGGATCTAGTAAAGTATGCGACTCTTTAACTGATAGTGCTTGTTATGGAAACTACTTCCAGTATGGACGCAATACAGATGGACATGAACTTCTTAATGCAAATACTTCTGAAGTACTTGAGTCTGACATCGCTGCTACAAGTGCAAACTTTGTACTTACTTCAGAGAGTTGGTTAGATGGAGATACAGAGCATAAACAAAAAGTTAAAAACTGGGCTAAAACTGATGGAACATCTGTTTGTCCTGTTGGGTACAGAGTACCAACAATTGGGGAGTTGAGAGCAGAACAATCTACAGACTTTTTAAATCTAGCACTTGCAAACATTAGAAGTTATACGTCCGGAACTATACCTTCTCCATCAAGAGAGGTGGGTAATCTTATCTCTTTAAGTAGAAGTGGGGATAATCAAGGGTTTTTATCTCTTGAGTACGACAGCTTAGGAGTAGATGAAAAAACAGAGCCTGACTACTCGTATAAAAATATAAATAGTGGTTTCTCAGTCCGTTGTATCGCAGCAGATGATGAGATACTGTTCATTGATAGTCAGTCACATAAGTTAGATATTACAGAAGAACAAGCATTTAGTACTGCTGTTGAAGCTGTAAATATTTATGATGAGAGTGAAATTGTGTACTCTTTAGAAGCAGGTGATGATGCAGCACTATTTACTATTGATTCTGCAAGTGGTGTTGTTAGTTTAAATGAGACAAAAGATTATGAGTTAGATAAACAGAGTTATACAATTACTGTTATTGCCAGTAATGGGCATACACAGATAAGTAAAACACTCACTATGAAACTCCTTCCAGTAGATGAGTATGACCCTGTAGTTCATGAAGGTGACGGGGTGAGTATAGGAGAGGGATCACCAACTGTTCTAGATGTGAGCATAATAGAGGGAGCTACTGCAGTTATGCAAATTAATGCTACAGATCGTGATGTAAATGAAAATGCTCAAATAACATATAGATTTAGAAGACTATCATCTTCAGTTTCGGATTGGGAAATGTTTGACATAAACTCTACAACAGGAGTCTTAACACTTAAAGTAGCGGCAGATAGAGAAGTAAAAGATGAGTATATTTTATCTGTAATAATTGATTCTGAAAATAGAAGTATTGTTCCTTATATACGTGTTAGTGTTGAAGATTTAAATGATAATTTACCTGTTATTCACAATGATACAGAAGTAGTAGTAGATGAGAATAGTTTGGTAGCCGTAGAGCTAAATGTAACAGATTTAGACACGAGTGATACTATATCTTACTCACTCAAGAGAGGAGATGATTCTCAAAGTTTTGATATTAACAGTTCATCGGGTGTTATATCTTTTAAGAGTGCTCCAGATTATGAAGCAGGAGAGACCTCCTTTAGTATTGTAGCTATTGCAAATGATGGAGTACATAGTGTTGAGAAAGCTATAAATATTTCAGTTATAGATGTGAATGATAACACACCAATAGTGCAGACAAGTAGTATAACTATTCCTGAAAATCAAACCCAAGTTGCTACTTTAACAGCAATAGATGGAGATACTCACTTAGCAACTACTTTAACATACTCTCTAGAATCAGGTGAAGATACAACTGATTTTACACTCTCAAGTAGTGGGGAACTAAGTTTGAAAAACCCTGCTGATTATGAAGTGAAAAATAGTTATAGAGTTCACTTGAGTGTAAGTGATGGTGAGCTAAGCTCACAGAAGACAGTTGTAGTCAACATAAGTGATGTGGGAGAGAATATTCCTAGTTTTACAAGTCCAAATACTGCACGTCTTGATGAAAATAGTAATGCTTCATTCTTAACAATTATTGCACAAGATGCAGATGTGGCAGATACTTTAAGCATAACACTTAATGAGAGCTATGGTGATGGCACACTGTTTGAACTTACAGGTGGAGTAGCTAATGTTAGTGATGGTAAATCTTTAAAAACAACTAATTTATCTTTTAAAGTAGCACCAGATTATGAAAATGATAAACATACTTACTTTATACGAGTAAATGTAAATGATGGTATGCAGATAGCAGAGCAAAAAATTGCAATCTATCTCGATGATCTAAATGATAATCTACCAGTGGGTGAAATTGTAGATTTATTGACGGTGGAAGATGAAGATGTTTCAATTACATTAATAGCAGAAGATGCTGATACTGATGAGCTGACTTGTTCTCTCAATGCTCCATCAAACGGTACTGTGTCAAATATTTCTGCATCAGGTTGTTCTTTTGTATTTACACCAAATGAAAACTTCACAGGTTCAGTTCTAGGCTCATACAGTGTAAGTGATGGTCTAAATGTGAGTGAGAGTTATACTATTTCACTATTTGTGCAAAATGTAAATGATACGCCTATCATAACATCAGCAGCTGAGCTTCATGTTGATGAGCAAGATAGTTTTAGTTTCACAATACAAGCGAGTGATGCAGATGGAGATGATATAAACTTTGCGATAGTAAATACAGGTGGTATTACAAACCTAAACCTTGTAAAAGTATCTCGAACTACAGCAACACTTACAGGTGAAACAGGGCGAATAACTGCTACACAACTCAAAAATTTCACACTCAGTGTAAGTGATGCTTCACAGAGTAGCTCACAAGGCTATACTCTAAGGGTAGCAAATAGTTTTGAGGACCTATCTGTAAGAAGTGTCGCTTATGATAAAGTAAATGATGAACTCTATATATACTATAGCGATGCAATTAATCCAGATAGTATCTCTACAGATAGAGAGTCTGATTATAGTATTGTTGGAAGTGGGGCTATCGGTTCATCTGCACAGAGTAGTTATGATGCAAACATCACTATGCATCACCTATCACTTAATACAAATAGTAATACATGGACAGATTTAGTGGCAGGAACAAGCACTTTAAGTTTTGCTGAGGCTACTGGTATCCGTACTGATGATGACCTCAAGGTTCAAGCACCAGTATCTTATGCAGCTCCAACTGTAGAAGCTATTGTACTAATTCCAAAAACAGGAAATAGAGTAAGGTTGAATACTGGAGATGATGGTGATTTGGAAAAAGGTGCACCGCGTTCATACACAAAACAAAATAAGTTAAAAACAACTACATACAATGGTGTTATGAAAGATAATGTAACAGGTCTATATTGGCAAGATGATGAAACAGTAAGTAAAACATACTCGCAAGCTGTGAGTTACTGTGGAAGTTCTGATCTTGGTGGAAAGTTAGATTGGCGTTTGCCAACAGCTAGTGAATTAGTACAGTTAGTAGATTATGGTGTAACAACAGGTGCTAAAATAGACTCAGCATTTACAAACAAAACAAGCTACAACTACTGGAGTAAGAGTGGAACAGGTTCTAGGGATTATAGATATAGTGTAAGTTTTAACAGTGGGGAGATGATCTCTTCAGCTGAAACAACTTCAAATCGTGTTCGTTGTGTAAGATAGGAGAAAGAGATGAAAAAGTTAATAATTGCAGTTGTAATATTGAGTGGCTTACTAAATGCAGAGTGTTTTGTAAAAAATAGTTTTAATGTAAATAGTGTGACAGCTCTTATGTGGAGTCCTCTTAAAACAAACACACTCAATAAAGATTATGAGTGTGGACAGAGTGAAGAGGGTGGTTATAATGATTGGCGTTTACCAAATATTAATGAGCTTTTAACTATTAAAAAAGTTGTTGGGGATGATAATAGCTGTCGAATACAAGGAAGTGATGAGCTTTTATCATCAACAAAGTATGAGCTTACTAATCATGAAGTTATCTATTATTACTTTGATAGTTCTGGAAAACTACAATCAAGTGGTAGTTCAAGAACATATAGATGTGTAAGAGATATTAAGTAAGTAAAAACAGAACTTTTAACGAACACTTTTATACTAAGATTTAGAATATAGAAAAATCTTAGGAGTTCGTTATGAAAATAGATTCACTAATAAAAACAACACTTCTCTCTTTACCATTAGCTGTAATGGTAGGATGTGGTGGAGGGGGAGGAGGAAGCTCCTCTAATCCTCTCTCAACTATAACCGGTGTCTTTGTAGATAGTGCAGTAAGTGGAGTGGACTATAATTGTAGTTCTGGTGCTACAGGTGTTACAAACGCGGCAGGTGAGTTTACCTGCAATAGTGGAGATAGAGTTAGTTTCTCTCTTGGTGGAATTGACTTAGGTACAGTAGATGCAAGTGAACATATAACACCATCTTCATTCTTCCCAAATAACCCTACAGCAGCATTAAACTTAGCACAACTACTTCAATCTTTAGATAGTGATGGAAATGTTAGTAATGGTATAGATTTAAATGCGACAGTAGTTGCAGACTTTGTAGGTAGATTTCATCCTGTCTCAGATATTAACTTCACATCTGCAACATTTGATAGCGATGTTAATGGAAGCCTTCCTACTGGACATCAGTGGAGAAGTGAAGCTGATGCACAGCAGCATTTGGATGATACATTTACAAATTTAGGAATTAATCATTTTGGTGGTTCAGATATAACTCCTCCTACGTTTACTAGTGAATCAAATGTATTAATAGAATCTTATGTTAAAGATATTATACAAGTTCAGACAGATGATGCAGCAGCAACACTGACATTATCAGGAACAGATGCAGTAGATTTTACTTTAGATAGTGATGGAAATCTAAAACTAAGGTTAGAGTCAAATGAAAGAACTAAACCTCTATACGATATTACTATAACAGCAGAAGATACTAATGGTAATGAATCTACTCAGAACCTTATAATAACAGTTTTAGAAGATACTGCTTTACCAACTGTTACAGCTTCAGACACCATTAGTGTTAAGGAAAATGATGCCAATCTTACTCTTTCAACATTAGAAGCAGATGAGCGAGTACAGTTTATTTTTAAGCAGAGTGGTGTTAGTGGAGATTATGCATACTTTAACCTTGGTGTTTACAGTGGAATCCTTTCTTTAAAAGAACCAGCTGATTATGAAAAAAAATCGAGATATACTCTTGTTGTTTTAATTACAGATCAAAACAACAATAGAGTTGAAAAATCAATTACTGTAGATGTAGAAGATGTAGCTGAATCTTTTGTAGTTTTAGGAGATTTAAATATAACTATACCTGAAGATACTGCTGGAGGAACAGAGGTAGGAACTATCTCAATTATAGATGCAGGAGATACACCTATTCAGGCAATAGAGTTATTCGATGCACAAAATACAAAAAGTGATAAGTTTGCAGTCTCAGTTGGAGGCTCAGTCTCTCTCCTCTCAGGTGTTAGTTTAAGTTATGAATCACAAGCAAAATATAATTATGTCGCTAGAGCCATAAATGGTGCGGGAGTAAGCGCAGATGCAAATGTAACTATTACTCTAACTGATGTAAATAATGCTCCAACCTTGAGTAATCAGCAGTTAAGTGTTCTGCAAGATACAAACTTATCATTTAGTTTTCAAGATTTTAATGCATCTTTTAATGATAGAGATGGAGATAGACTAGAGCAGATTATAATTACCTCTTTACCAACATATGGTAGTTTAAAACTCTCAGATACAAATTTAACCTCAGATACTCTCTCAGCTTCACAGATTAACCTCCTAACTTATGTTCCTAATGTAGGATATATAGGGTATGACAGCTGGAACTATAAAGCACTCTCTAACACTTTAGAGTCAAATGTTGCACAGGTAAACATAGAAGTTGAAGCTTCTCTACAGATAACAAATTTACAAAATGTTTATATTCCGTATGATATTAATGATACTCGTATTAATATAAAGAGTGTAGATAGTGGAGATTTTAACAATGATGGGAAAATGGATTTTGTGAGTGGTAGTAGTGATCAATCCGTTAAAATTCATCTGAATCAAGGAGAGCATTCTTTTACCGAGCTAACTGTAGCAACAGGAATATACGAACCACAGTTCATTAAGGTTGCAGATTTTAACGGTGATGGCAAAGATGATATCTTAGTACTAACAACCTACCAACATGAAGCACTGCTCTACTTAAACAACGGAGACAATACCTTTAGTGAATCAATGATTTATACAGAGGCTAGTTTTTATGGAGCGAGTGCAAGTATAGTAGATATAGATGCTGATGGTGATTTAGATATTGTGCTAGAGATGGGCGATAATTTTGGAGCTTTACTTAATGACTCCACAGGTGTTTTTAGTGTGCAAAATATTGATGATTCTTCAGATCCTTCTGCTAGTTATACACCAGATGTAGCAGATATAGATGGTGATGGTTATATAGATATAGTTGCAACTACAGGTGGTGGTTCAACTACTTCAGGTTTAGTATGGTTTAGTGGATCTGCAGATGGAAACTTTACAAAACATATAATAACTGATGTTGGACTATTTCATCCAAAAATAGATGATTTTGATGGAGATGGAGATCTTGATATCCTTGTCTCTAATACACAAGGAAAAATAGATCTCTATGAAAATGATGGTACACAAAGCTTTTCTAGTAAAACTTTAGTAGATGCAAATGCTAGAACATATGAGATAGGGGATTATGATGGCGATGGTGATACTGATATAGTCTATTTTACAGAAATCAATAGTGTTCTTTCAAAAAGAGTAGTCTTAAATAATGCAATGACTCTCACTGAAATGAGTTTTGATGAGGAAAATACGCTGAAAAATGGATATGGATTGATACTCAGAGACTTTGACGAAGATGGTGATCAAGACATTATTACTACTTCAGGGACAATGAACATCATACTAAATACTAAGGGCTTATATATAAATGAGAGAGAGACAACTACAGCTACTTTAGAGGTAAATAGAAATACAGCTGTAACTTTTAAAAATTTAGCTTCTGGTGAAGATAGTGCACTATTTGATATAAATAGTGCTACAGGAGAGTTGACATTTAAAATAGAAACCGACTATGAGTATCCTGTAGACAAAGATAAAAACAATATTTATATGTTAAATATTGAAGTTGATGATGGAGTAGAACAATCTGTAAAAGAGGTAGTAGTTGCAGTAGACGATGTTCATAGGTTCGCTCAAGCTGAAGAGGTAACGGCTACAAGTGCAGATTTCAGTGATCAGACTTTTTATACGAAAGATGTAGATGGGGACGGTAATTTAGATTTTCTTCGTGCAAATGATACCAATCTTACATTAGAGATAAAAAATGCCGATGGTGCTATTGATGCAGAGTATTTTGTAGGTACAACAAGTGCTAAACTTACAAAAAAATATAGTAAAAAACTTACTGATATTGATAATGATGGAGATATAGATGTTATAGTAATGGACTATGGAAATAGTACATTATATTGGTATGAAAATGATGGAATTTTCAGCTTTAGTACACATGTTATAGCATCAGAAAGTGTAGATTTTAAATCTCTGTATTCTATTGAAACTGGAGATATCGATGGCGATGGAGATGAAGAGATATTTGTTGCACATAATGCTAAATCAGCCACTATGTTTGTAAACAATGGGGATGGAAGTTTTACTTCAAGTAAACTAAGAGATGATTTAATTTACTATACATACTTTAAAGTAGACGATATTGATGGTGATGGAGATAATGATCTTCTGGTATCAACCTCTTGGTATAGTAATGCAGGTTTCTTGGTATGGATGAGAAATGAGGGCTCACTAAATTTTCAAGATATAACTTTGATAAATATTGCAGCAAGAGAGATTGATGTACTTGATCAAGATGGAGATGGATATAAGGATGTTATTTCATTAGGGTCTTTTTCTAAAAAGTATGTTAATTTAAATACTAATATAGAGGAGTAGTGTAGCAGAGTAGCTTATATATACTCTGTTCTGTTTCACCCCAAAAAACAGAACACTTTTGAGTTACCATTGAGTAAGAAAACTACTCAAAGGACTCAAAATGATACGACCTTCACTTATAGCGAGTATGCTAATTCTCTCCTCCTCTTTAGCATACGGTGCTTTAACTTA